>Ga0315284_10005960_pt1 | contig 17349 bp, 18 predicted proteins | sample YL17G09_16_MG_FD_203696 | JGI IMG/M metagenome (GOLD analysis project Ga0315284, IMG submission 203696) | Sediment microbial communities from Yellowstone Lake, YNP, Wyoming, USA - YL17G09_16 | ecosystem: Environmental > Aquatic > Freshwater > Lake > Sediment | place: USA: Wyoming | collected...
TTCAAAACCAGCCCAAGAAAAAATGAGTTTATTAATTGGAAATGCTTATGGAATAAATACTACTATTTTAAGGTTTTTTTTAGTATATGGACCACGCCAAGCGCTCTCAAATCCTTATACGGGTGTGTGTGCTATATTCAGCTCACGCCTATTTCAAGGAAAACCGCCTATTGTTTTTGAGGATGGATTACAATTGCGCGATTTTGTAAATGTTAGCGATATTTGTCAAGCTTTAATTCTTTCTATGGGAAAAAAAAATGCTGAAGGGGAAATTTTTAACGTGGGTTCTGGTGAACCTATAACCATAAAAGAAATAGCAGAAATTTTAAGCGAAAAAATTAATCCCGATATAAAACCAATATATAATCAACAATATAGAATTGGTGATATAAGACATTGCTTAGCGGATGTTTCTAAAATAAAAAATAAATTAGGCTATAAGGCAAAAGTAGATTTTCACCAAGCGATCGAAGAATTAATCAAATGGATAAAAATGCAGGTTAATTCCCTCAGCGATAAATCTCAACTCGCTATTGACGAATTAAAATCTAAAGGTTTAATAAAATAAGTAGGTCTTAAATTAAGAAAGACTTGATTTTATGCAACAAAAACATTCTGGGAATAATTAAAAATTATGTTTTATTATTAAATTGAATAATATAAAAAATAAATGAAACTTAATTTTCAATGAATACTGTATTAATAACTGGATGTAATGGATTTCTAGGTTCCCATTTAATAGATTTTCTTGTTAATAAAGAGTACGAGATTATTGGATTAATTAGACCTAAAAATTCTTTAGAAAATTTATCTCATTATACTAAGGGGAAAATTAATTTTAATTCGGACGATAAGTTAATTTCTTTTGATAATCGAATTCAAATTCCTACTAATAAAAATAACCTTGAAATTCTTGAATGTGACATAACAGATAGATCTTTATTGGAAAAAATAATTCTAAAAGTTAAACCCAATTTTGTATTTCATTTGGCAGCACAACCTCACGTAATACCATCTTGGGAAAATCCATTTAATACGATCGAAATTAACGTAATTGGAACTTTAAATGTAATTGAACCACTTAAAAGATCTAAAATAAATTCAAGAGTGGTTTTAGCGTGTTCTAGCGCAGAATATGGAACTACAACAAAATTAAACCGCCCTTTAAGAGAAACCGATCCTTTACTAGCAATACATCCTTATGGAATAAGTAAAATAGCTATGGAACTTCTTGCTCGTCAATATTTTATTAATTTTGGAATCGAAACAATAAATCTTAGGTTTTTTAATCAAACTGGACCAAGAAAAACGGATGACGCCTGTTCTGATTTCGTTTCAAAAGTAGCTCAAATAGAATTAGGATTAAAGGAACCTGTTATTGAAGTTGGAAATTTAAATCCTTATAGGGATATTACTGGCGTAAAAGATACAATACAAGCTATATGGTTGGCTACCACTAACGGAAAACCTGGAGAAACTTATAATGTATGTTCGAATAGAAAAACTAGAATTCGAGATATTTTAAACATAGCTTTGAGTTTTTCTACAAAAAAAATTAAAATATTGGAAAATACGCCTAAAAAGTTAAGAAAGACAGACGAAGATATTATATTGGGTGATAATTCGAAAATTAGAAAAGAACTAGGATTTAAAGTAACTCAAAAAATAGAGGATGTGCTGAAAGACATGTTTGATTATTGGATTGAACATTATAAATCACTTAAAAAGTAAAAGCTTTTAATAGTATTAAAGAATTCTTTTTTTTAAAATAAAAAATAAATAAGTATCAGAATGAATATCGTATTTTTTTTAATTTTTTTTATAATTTTTTTAATTATTTTCGGTTTAAGTTTGTTTTTTCTTCATTGGAATTATATTTCGAAGAAGAATATGTATTTAATAATACCGATTTTATGCTTTAGCTTTTGGGTGTTTCATTGTATTTACTTTCTAAATACAATAAAATACAATCAGATGGGATCTTTATGGGATGCTGATTTTAGAGTTTTTTATTCTGCGGGAAAACAAGTTTTACAAAAACCAGGGAATTTATACGAAATAGAGCGGTACCTTTATATGCCAAGCTTTGCCATCTTTTTCTGTTTCACATTTTCACTACTTCCATATGAAATTTCTTTTTATTTGTTTTATTTATTTAATTGGATTTCAGGAATTTTTGCGATCTTAGAATTTAATAAAATTTTAATTTTAAAGGATATACAAGAAAAAATTCATAGATTTGTTTTTCTAATTGTCATTTCAAACGGCTATTTAATTTGGGTAATTTTTTACTTCAATCATTTTAAATTTATACTATTTTTCTTACTTCTATATATTATTAGAAGAGAAATTCAATATAAAAAAGAGAATCGAGAAAAAAATTATCAATATTATATTTTGAATTATGGTTTATTAGTTTTTATTATAGGAATGGCACCGTATTTCGTTTTTATTTTGTTAATATATTTTTTCCAAGAAATTCCAATAAAAAAGTTAATTTATAAAAAAAATTTGATGCAGTGTTTAATTGTTATTTTATGGTTTATAATTCAAAATATTACGTTTATTTTATATCCTTCACAAATTATGCGTTTTCTTGAAGGATTTAATCGCCCTTCAAATGAACCCAGAAGCGCTTATCCACTTTATTTAAAGGATTTTCTTGAACTTTCAAAATCTAAAATGAGAACTATTGTTTATATATTTACAGGAATTTTGATTTTAATAACAATAATTTTAATCGCTTTAAAAAATAAAATAGAAATTGAAAACAAATTCAGCTTATTTTTTTTAGCTCAACTATTTTTTGGAGTAATATCTTATCCGTATTTAATCGCTTACATATTATTTTCTTTTGTTTTATTTCTATTCGTTCCATTTTTAAAGCAAGATTTTCAAGGATTTGATTTTATTAAAAAAAATATTTTTTTTTTTATTGGTATATTTTCAGTTTTAGGAATTTTCCTATTGATTGATAATTTCATTATTACGATTTTTTTTCCAGCGTTTAATGACCTAGATTTAGGCTTTTTCGCCTTATATTTAATACTAATATTCCATATCATAATGCTTATAGGTCTCTTTTCCTTGTTTATTAAAGAAAATTTTTGGAAAATAGAAAAATTTAGATTAAGATAATTGAAGAGTTTTAAAAATATTAGAAAAAGCACAAAATTATTTATTAATTATTTCAACCATTATGTCTATTTTTTTCTCTTGAACTTTAAGATTAAAAGGTTTTCCTTTTTCATTTTTACCAAATTTAATGCAACTGGTTTCATTTTTTACGAACTCTATAAATTCTCCTAGCTCTTGTTCAATATCTAAATCTGTAAGAATATTTATAACGATCTTTTCTTTACCTCGAGATAAATCTAATTGTTTTCTTATGTTCTGTATATTTCTTACGAAATCTCTCGCAAAACCTTCTTGTAACAATTCTTTATCTAATTCTTTGTTTATAAAAATAGTACCATAATTCACTATTTTAACAACATAAGGTTCTTTAGCTTCTTGTTCAATCTGAAAATGTTCTTTCGTTAATTCGTACTCTTTATCATCAAGTTTGATTTTCAATTTTCCTTTCGTACTATTTTTTTTAATTTCTGCTAAATTAGTAGATATTAAATAATTTTCAATCTTTCCCCTATTTTGTTTGAAATCTTTTCCAATAACACCTTTATTTAAAACAATACTTTCCGTATACAACGATTTTGCTTCATTTTCGTCAATAAATATAAGATTTTTAACATTAACTTCTGATTTAACTAAAGGTTCGTATTTTTCTAAAATGAATCTAGTCTCGTCTCTGATATTTAATAGGTATTCTTTTATAGATTGTCGAGTTTTTATTTTTACTTGTTCTCTTAATCCTCTCAAATCTTGAATAAGATTAATTAAAATGCTCATCTCGTTCAATAGATCGTCGTTAATTAATTGCTGCTCGCCACCAGGAAAATCTAATAAATGAACGGATTTTGCCTTCTTCATATACCCAAAATTCTTTTGAAGTTCTAAAAAGACTTGCTCTGTTAAAAATGGAACGAAAGGTGCCATACACCTATTAGTTTTGTCAAATATGTAGTAAACAATATTATAAACATCTTTATCTTTGTCAAGAAATCGCTTTCGAGCTAGTCTTAAATACCAATTGCTTAAATCGTCTATTATAAATCGTTGGATTACTTCTGCGCTATCGTAAATCAAATATTTGTCTAATAAATCTTTTACTTCCATTGTTACTTTGTTCACTTTACTAATAATCCAAATGTCTAATGGATTTTCTAAACTATTTATATCAAATTCTAAAATAGGTTTAATTTTTTGACTTTTCGCGTTATTTAAAAACAACAAAAACGAATTCCAATATTTTGATATAAATTGCGATACAACATATTTTACATTTTCGATACTTAATCTTTTTTCCTTATGCGGAGGACCAGAAACGTAATATAACCACCTTAACGCGTCCGATCCTTGAGAATTAAAGATGGTCCACGGATCAATTGTATTTCCCAAGCTTTTACTCATCTTTTGACCTTCACCGTCAAGAACAATTCCATTAACAACGACATTGTTAAACGCGTTATGGTGAAAAATCACAGTAGCAATTGCGTGTAGCGTATAAAACCAACCACGCGTTTGATCCATACCTTCCGCAATAAAATCCATTGGATACGATTCTTTTTCTACTAATTCACGGTTTTCAAACGGGTAATGGTATTGCGCAAATGGAGCTGCACCAGAATCGTACCAGCAATCAATTACTTCTGAAGTTCTTATCATATCAGTATTACATTTTGGACACGGAATTACGATTTCGTCAATCATAGGTTTATGATAGTCTTGAAGCACTACATTACCTTTAGATAATTCTTTCAATTCCTCGTAAGAACCTATTGCTAACATATGATTACATTTTGTATTTGAACATAACCAAATTGGTAAAGGTGTACCCCAAAATCTTTCCCGAGAAACGGCCCAATCTCTAACGCCATCTAAAAAGTTTCCAAAGCGCCCTGTTCCTATGGATTCTGGAACCCAATTGACTTTAGAGTTCGTTTCCAATAGATCTTCTCTGAATCGAGACATTTCAATAAACCACGACTCTCGTGCGTAGTAAATTAACGCTCGTTTACAACGCCAACAATATGGATAATCGTGAGCGTAGTCTTTAGGATTACCTAATAATTTGTCCATTTTTTTCAGCTCGTCAACCACCCATTTATCGGTGTTCCAAACGCCTTTTTTATGTATATCTTCTCGATGAATTTTAAAATATTTTCCTACGAGAGGTGGGATGGAGTTGTCAAAATATCCTTTTTCGTTTATTGGTTGTATAAACGGAAGTTCGTACTGTTTTCCTACGTTATAGTCGTCTTCTCCAAAAGCAGGTGCTATGTGAACGAATCCCGTGGAAATATTATCTGATTTTGGCTCTGTATCCACAAAATCAGCTGTAATTACAATATATCCGTTTTTTTCTGAAAGTCGAGCGAAATAAGGAAATAGTGGTTCGTACTTTTTATATAATAAATCCAACCCGAATAATTCTTTTATTTTAGTATAAGAACCCTCTTCAGCAATGTTATGAATTAACGACGTAGCAACAATCAACTTTTCTCCGTTATACTCAATAAGAGAATATCTACTATCCGGATTTGCCGCTAACGCAATATTACTTAATAAAGTCCACGGTGTTGTTGTCCACGCAACGATTTTTGCTCCCTCAAAATTAGGATCGAGAAGTTTAAATTTAATATAAATGCTTTCTTCCGTAATATTTTCGTACCCTAGAGAAATTTCGTGCGTTGATAAAGGCGTTTCGCACCGTGGGCAGAATGGTACGACTTTTTTACCTTTATAAATAATCCCCTTATCAAACATGGTTTTTAACGACCACCATATACTCTCAATGTAATAATTCTCACAGGTAATGTACGGGTGTTTCATATCTAACCAAAACGCCATTCTCTTGGTTAATCGTTCCCATTCTTTTACGTATCTAAAAACGCTTTCGCGACATTTCTCGTTGAATTTACTGATGCCGTAGTCCACTATATCTTTTTTGGTTTTTAATCCCAATTCTTTTTCAATTTCTAATTCTACGGGTAAACCGTGCGTATCCCACCCCGCCTTACGAGGAACCCAATATCCTTCCATGAATTTAAATCGTAAAACAATATCTTTAATGCTTCTAGAATATACGTGATGTATTCCTGGTAATCCGTTCGCAGTAGGGGGGCCTTCCGTAAAATAATACTTTTTGGGCTTTTTAGCTTCGAGAATTAATTTTATAATGTCAATCGAATCCCAATACTCTAAGATTTTTTCCTCTGCTTTTGGTAAATCCATAACGCTCAAAATGATTATTTTTTTATACTTAAACTATAAAGATTAATTCGTTAAGAATTTTTGGAATTCTCACTCATTATTGGTATACCTCATCAAAGTGTTATAACTCCATAGGATTGTGCTAGAAAAATTGATTGGATTTTAAAATATCGAATTTTTTCTATTCTGTTTTTGTTGCTTTATTCTAATAAGATATTTTTTCTTAGATTGACTGTAATAAAATTCAGCCATATAAAGAAGCGACCTAAAATTTTTGTTATAATGCTCTTAAAATACTGACTAGTTTATCGGGACATCTCTTTTTTATGAATTCTTTGTTATCTTTTAAAGATTTATCAAATTTAACCAATAAATCAATTTTTTCTTCGTGAGAACCAGCCTCTTGCAATTCTTCAGAAAATTTCGAAAGTCGCTTTAAAAGATTTTCTCCTTTAGATTCAAGATCTTCTTTTTTGTCTACGTTATGAGATTCTGTTTTCATTATTTTCACAAGTGTAAATTAAAAGTTGTTATATATTATTTTCTAATAAAAGATAAAAATAAATAATTAATCTTAATTGTTTACGCATAAACTCAATAATATCAAGCGATTTCACAAATTTAAATCTTTCTGTCAACATCGTTCCTGACATTAATTTTATAATGTCAATCGAATCCCAATACTCTAAGATTTTTTCCTCTGCTTTTGATAAGTCCATAATACATCAAAAAGATTATAATTTGCCCGTATGAAACCTATGTCTTTTATTGAATTCAAAGAAGAGGTTTCGAAAAAAAATTTGTTTGACTTAATAGAAATTGAAGTATACGCTAATTTACAGATAATTTATATGAGTAGAGTAGGTGTTTCAAAAGAAGTGGATGGTTTAGGATGGGGAACAATGCTGAGATCCTTTTTAGACGGACATGCAAGATCCACCTTTAATCATTTCTTATTGTACGCGTATATAAACGAAAACATGTATAAATCAATGATAAAGAGACTAGGCAACGAGTTTTTCTCTACATATAAGGTTTCAAAAAAACTATACGACGTTAAATGGTAATGGTATTGGGTAATTTTGAGAGAATTTAATCGTCCTTAACTTTATCCCCTACACTCATCCAATTATCTTCCGTTATTCCTGCCAAAAAAGGTTTGTAAGGCTTTTTACCTATTATTGTAGAATTCGGCCGTTTAATTTGGTATTTTTGTCTTAAATACTCCAGATCCTCAACAGTTAAATTGTCAATTTCTTCGCGAGTTAATTCGTTTAATTCTTTTTCCTTAACAATATTATTTAAATCAACTGATTTTGGAGATAGTATATCTTTTCCGTTTTTCTTTTTTTTCTCAGTTGAGTTTACTTTCAAATCATTCACACTTTTTAATTACTAATATAATAAAGTTTTTTTAGATTACATTTATATTCACTTGTTTCGCCTTTATCAGTAATTTTTGTTAATTTGTTTAATAAGCGGTTATCCTTTGATGCAGTTTTTATATTTGTTTATAGATTTTCTATATATTCAAACGATTAAAAATAATTTAATATTTATAAAAATTGAAAAAATAATTACTAAGAATTAAATCAATTTTTAAAATAATAAATTTTACGTCTAGTATTTATTTATAATCAAGTTGATTTATTTGTTTTTTTATTTAGTTCTTCTCGATCTCTTCTATCGGATAAGTTCAGCTCTTTGATTGGTTTTGACACAATCTTTTAATTAATTCCGTTGTCTCAAAATCTAGACTAAATCCTCGCGGCAAAAAAATCAATTATTTAAGATAAATAATAGATTTATTCAATAATTCACAGATCTCATTAAAATGAGAATAATTCGATGTAAAAATAGTATAACCGTTAGGACAATTCAAAATTAATAATAAATCAGTTAAATTTAAGCAAATATGTTTCCGACCATTTAAATTTTCTAAATTATCGAGTTCAATAATATAGCTTAATGTTTCAATTAAAGGATTAGATATTGAAGATTTTAAAATAGAATCGATTTCTTTTTGAAATATATTTAGAATGTTTTCTATTTTATCTTTCTCACAATCTTTGCAAGAAAAGTTAAGTCTCCCAAATATATTTCTATCCATAATAGGTTCTAGTTCTGCGTGAGGACAATTAATTAAATCTTCAATAAATTTAAAATCATAAAAGTAAATTTCTTTATAATCAAGGATTTGATTTTTTATAAAATCCAATGTAATTTCTAAGGGTGAATCTAATGATAAATTATCCATATGGTTAAATATATTATCAAATATCATTATAATATAGCTTATGTATCGCCCTTTAGCGTTTAAACCATAATTTTTCTTATAACCTAATATAAAATCGTTAAGTACTTTTATTTGAGATTTAAAATTACTGATATTTTTCGCATCAATAAAATCGACTAAATCGTTAAAAAAGGCAACTAAATCTTTTAATACACTTCTTTTAAACTCGCTATATGTTAGATTTAAAACTGATTTCCCGTTATTTTTGAATATTTCTTGGATTCTTTCTTTTTCTTTTAAGTTTCCATGTAGATTCTTTATAACTACATCGTTATCAAGCAGCAATTCAAGCTTTTCTCTATTGAACTTATCCATTTTTTTATACTAACGCAGTAAAATTTAATTTTTTATTCCGAAATTCATTCGTTAAATTATGGACTATTTTTCTATTTGATTCGTACTTGAGTTTAAGCATGGATATAAGTAAACTCTGCCGAAGTGTTGTATCAGATTTGATTTCGTTAGAATTATTTTTCAATAAAAACAAAATATATTCCAATAAATATTTGTAATTAATATCAGTAACACTAAGGATTAATGAATTTAAAATAGGATAAATAGAATTTATATCATTAAAATCATTTATCATACACATTACTTGAATTAATTTTTCTCTATTTTCTTTGTTCAAGATAATAAAAGGCTCTAACCTCGTTTTTATTAAATTAAAAATGTCATTAAAAATCTCTAAAGGAATTAAATTAAGAAGATCTCTTAAATAATTATTCATTAATTGTTTGTTTGAGATGAAAGGTTTCAAATCTTCTTTTATTTGAGAATCGATAGTAAATTCTGGAAATATAGAATAGATTAGTGCTATTTTTATTGATAGATTACCACATTTCATAAAATTTATAATTCCATTTAATAGTTTTAAATAAGGATTTGACTCAATCTTTTGAATGAAACTATCTCTATATTTATTAAAAAAACCCTGTTCAAAGTAATAGACATTAGTATCATTATCATAATCTGAGATAATATAGTTATGTCTATCGATTTCAACAGTTATACAGTTATCTGCTTCATTAGGTCCAAATAGATCTCCAGAAAATCTAAAGATTTCTGACACATTAAGCAATTTGGAAAATAAGAAAATTGATTTAATTAATTGCGTTTTCCCTATAGGTTTATTCTCTTTATCAAAAATAGAAAATAATACTAACTCATTTTCTTTTATATTAAACAAATAGCTCCCTCCAATTATTATATTTTTCAATATTATTAACAATTTTATTTTGTTGTTCATTAGATCCTGTTTTTAGAACGAATATATCCTTCAGAATACAAAATAAATTGTGATAAAATTTATTTCTTGGATTATCAATTAGTTTTATTAAATTATTCTCAAAAAATCTATTATCTTTAAGAATTCTATTATTACAAACAAAACAATTACAATTATAAGTTTGCTTTAATTGTTCAATTGTGGCAGGATTTTCAATATCAATTTTGGAATTTAGATTGTGATTTGTTGGATTATAGAATGTTCTAGATTTTTTACCATATTTATTTTGAGTGCTCAAAGCTAATAGTTGACTTTGAGAGGGAGGGCCTTTCATATTTCCAGGATATAATTGCTTTTTAATAATAAAACCTGAGAAGTAGTCTTGTAAAAATTTAATACCCAGTAATCCTGCATAAGAAAATATAAGCTTTTCCTTAAATTCAATAACATTATCAAGGAAATTCTTAAACTCTACTAATTGACTTTTAGAATTGTAAAATTCATTATAAGAAGTATTCCATAATATAATTGAGTCAAATTTATCGTTCCATTTAGAAATGATTGCTTCAATTCTAGAGTACATTGTTTCATCAAAATATAAGAACAACCATAGATTTCTTTTTTTTGATTGAAAATTGGCACATATTCTAATGTAATCTTCAAAATTTTTGCTATTAAAATCTTTACCCAAATGTAAATATGGAGTAATTAAAAAGTGATCAATTTTAATTGTTTTAGTCTTGTCTATATTCTCTAGAAAATCGAGTAATGTGCCATCTTCAATAGTTTCTTCAATTTTAAAGAAATTTTTTTGAAAATTTAAAATTTGTTCAATATTTTTTTGTATCTCATTATCGCTTCCAGAATATATGAACGATTTGAGAGAGTAATAATTCTGGAACCTATCTTTAATTTCATTATCAATGAAACCATTAATAGTTTCAAATTGATAATAATAATCTGTATTTGGATTCACAATTATGGGTATTTTAAAATTTGAAACTAGTTGTTTAATTTTTTGTATTTTTTCTATCTCATTCTTAAATAGAAAATTTGCTTTTAAAATCAATCCATCTATAATTTGAGATATTGGATCCTCTTTAATTCTCGTTTTAAATATTCTATAATAATCCAGCGAACTGAAAGAATCAATCTCTAAATAGAATTTCATGATTTATTGAATTAAACACTTTCTCTTTAAAGGATTTATAATATTTGTGTTTTAAATACTTATTATTTTTATGTGGGCTATAAATTTCTAAAACAATATTTTTTTTAATGATTAATAAACCAAGATTAAACCTTTTAATTAATTCCATATCAACTCTATTACTAAATGTATACCAAAGACCTATATAGGAATTATCTGAAAATAGCAGATTCTTACTTGCTTGATGAAAAACTGTTTTCCAATCACAGACTTTTAATTCAAATGTATTTATTTTATCTTCTTCTTCAATTATAACAAAATCAATTCTCTTATTTCTAAATGAAATTTGTTCTATGAAATTTAATTTCTTTTCTTTTAAATGGTTTCTAAAATAAGAACTTAGTAATTTTTCGTTCATTTTTAATTACCATTTGTATTTTAAATTTTAAAAATTTGTTCTTCTATTACGTATGAATCATAGTTTGTGTGTTTTTTTTTCAATTAATGTAAAATAAACGATCTTTTAGCGTAAAGAGAGATCTGAAAATTTTGAATAAAATTTTATAATGATTTGTAATTATGTATAATTATTCTAATAATATTAATAATAAAATAAGTTATAAAACGAGATTATGTCCGAAGACGATCATAAAGTAGAATATACAACTGTCTCAATACCTAGACCTCTTGCGGATAAAATAAAGGAGAGAATTAGAGGAACGGGCTTTCCTTCTATTTCAAGTTATGTTGTTTACGTGCTAAGACAAGTTCTCACATCGATAGAAGAAGACGAGCGTTCGAAAGAAGCGTTCAGTAAAGAAGACGAGGAAAAGGTAAAACAACGATTAAGAGATTTAGGATATATTGATTAATTTATTTTTGAAAATTTCAATAAAGAAAATCATAAGGTAGAATAATTTATGATACAACCACACGGTGGGACTCTAATCAACAAAGTGTTACCCAATTCAGAGAAAGATAGGATTTTAGAACAGATTAACGAGTTTAAAAAGATAAAAGTGAACGATGAGACTGTTAAAGTAATTAAAAACATTGCGTTTGGTGTATTCAGCCCTCTCGAGGGCTTTATGAACGAAAACAATTATCATCTCACCTTAGATACAATGTATTTAGAAAATAACATTGCGTGGCCTTTTCCAATCACATTAGACGTATCTGAGAGCGAAATTAAAAATATAAAAAATGACGATCAAATAATTTTAAGCGATCAATCAGAAACGCCAATAGCCTTGATGAATGTTGAAGATATATTTTCTTACGATAAAAAGGAATACGCACAAAAAACATACGGCACATTAGATATCAAACATCCGGGCGTAGCCAGCGTTTTTAATTACAAAGAGAAGCTTATTGGAGGCGAGCTATTTTTAATAAACGAACCGAAAGCTGAGTTCCCAGAACTCGATTTAAAACCTATAGAAACGAGAGTCTTGTTTAAACAAAAAAAATGGGACAAGGTGGTGGCTTTCCAAACTCGAAACCCACCCCATTTAGGACACGAATTCGTTCAAAAAATGGCTTTAACCGTCTGCGATGGTCTTTTCATAAATCCTGTCATAGGAAAAAAGAAAAAAGGCGATTTTTTGGACGAAATAATTATAGAAACTTATAAAATTCTTATAAAAGAATATTATCCAAAAGACCGCGTTGTAATGAGCACTTTCGAAACGGAAATGCGCTATGCGGGTCCAAAGGAAGCTATTTATCACGCAATTGCTAGAAAGAATTTTGGCTGCGATTACATTATAATTGGTAGAGATCACGCTGGCGTAGGAAATTTTTACGGACCATACGACGCTCATTTAATCTTTGATCGCTTTCCAGATTTAGGTATTACACCAATAAAATTCAGGTCGTTTTCTAAATGCAAAAAGTGCGATGCAGTAGTTAACGATAAAATTTGCCCACATCCTCCGGAAATGCAAAATTTTTTTGCAGGAACCGATATTAGAAACGCGCTATTAGCAGGAAAACCTCCCGATTCGGAAGTTATGCGCCCCGAAGTAGCGGCTTACATTTTGAAGTATAAAAATCCTTTTAACTCGTGAATTTATCTTTTTTTTTTACAAATTTTAATAATAAGGATAACTAATGAGTAGAGCTAAGAAAAAAGTAGTAGTAATTGGATTGGATTGTGCAACCCCAAAAACAGTATTTGAAGATTTCCTCGGAGATTGCCCCAATATTAAAAGATTAATGGAATATGGTGTTTATGGCAATCTTAGAAGTTCAGATCCTCCCATAACAATACCTTCCTGGATGGTTTTAAGTACAGGTAAGAGCGCGGGTACTCTGGGAGTTTACGGATTTCGCCATCGAAAAGAAAATTCTTACACAGATTTTTGGATTGCAAATTCCTCTACGATTAAAGAACCAAAAATATGGGATATATTAGGTGAAAAAGGATATCAATCTATAATTTTAGGTGTTCCTCCAACGTATCCTATTCAGCCAATAATAGGCCATTTAGTATCTTGTTTTATAACTCCCGACACGCTCTCAAATTACACGTACCCTCCCGAACTAAAATTAGAAATTGACGAGAATATTGGACCTTATATTTTGGACGTTCCTTTTAGAATAGAAAGCAAAGAAGAATTATTGATTAATATACATAAAATGACGAATGTCCATTTCGAAACAGTCAAATATTTAATGAAAACTAAAAAATGGGATTACGTCCAATTTGTAATTATTGGATTAGATAGAATTCACCATAGTTTTTGGAAATATTACGATAAAAATCATATTAAATACGAACCAGGTAATATTTTCGAATCTGCTCTGAAAAATTATTATAAGAAATTAGATAAAGAAATTGGTGAAATTTTAAAATTAGTAGACCAAGACACAATTATTTTTGTGGTATCCGATCATGGAGCGAAAGCTATGAAAGGATGTTTGTGCGTTAACATGGTACTAGAAAAATTAGGTCTGCTAAAGTTTAAAGAACGACCGAAACCAAAAACTAAAATTGAAGACGCTGAAATCGATTGGGAACACACATACGCGTGGGGCTGGGGTGGATATTACGCAAGAATCTTTCTTAACGTGAAAGGAAGAGAAGAAAAAGGACTTATTAATCCAGAGGAGTTCGAACAATGGAGAGATAAAGTTAAGAAATTATTATTGGACGTTCCAGACGATCGTGGAAACCCAATGAACACTAAAATTTACAAGCCAGAAGAATTATATTCAACAATCCGGGGAGACGCTCCGGATTTATTCGTGTATTTTGACAATTTATATTGGAGATCGGCAGGTACAGTAGGATACGATTCAATGTATTTAGAAGAGAACGATACAGGTCCTGACGATGCCGTTCACGATTACGACGGAATTTTTATTATATACGATCCGAAAAGAAAAATAGGTAAAAATTTAAATCAAAAAAATATTATAGATATTACGCCTACAATTTTAAACCTATTTGGCATTGAAATTCCAAAAGATATGGAAGGAAAAATTATAAAATTTTAACGATAACCAAATAAAAAGAAAATTATTATGGAACATAAAGGATTTACATTATGGTTTACCGGACTTCCGTGCTCGGGAAAAACAACACTAGCCGATGCAGTTGCGGAAGATCTAAAAAAGCGTGGTATGAAAGTTGAACGGTTAGATGGCGATACCGTACGTCAAGGCTTAACCAGAGATTTAGGATTTTCAAAAGAAGATAGAGAAAAAAATATCGAACGAGTAACATTTGTGTCAAAACTTTTAACTCGCAACGGTGTTGCAGTTCTTGCAACGTTCGTTTCGCCTTATAATTCTATAAGGCATAATTCGAGAAAAGAGATTGGAGAATATATATTAGTATATGTTAAATGCTCCATCGAAGCGTGCGAAGAAAGAGATTTAAAAGGTATGTATGCAAAAGCAAGAGCAGGTCAGATAAAAGATTTTACAGGAGTCGACGATCCTTTTGAAGAGCCTGACGATGCGGACATAACAGTTGAAACAGACAAACAAACCATAGAAGAGAGCAAAGAAATTGTTCTCGATGGTTTAAACAAAATGGGATATCTCCCGAAAAAGAAGAAATAAAGATTAATAATAAAAACAATTTTTTTTCAAAGTAATCATTTTTTTTTTAATCTAAATATATCAATTAAATTTAACTCATTTTTATGTATTAATGCAATATATAAATGTTCAATAAAATTGGAATATCTCCTCAAGAGGTATAAAATTTTCGTTGACAGTAGAAACTTTTAGTTCTAAAATATATCCAAAGCATAATTTTATTATTTATAAATTTTTTTTTAAATTAATAAGTTTTAGAATTAATGATATTATGTGGTAGAGAATTATTAATATTAATAATTTTTTATTAGACAAGGTTATTACACCAATTTATAATGTTTTTATTCGTGGAAAATTAATTACAAGAAATATACCATATTCAGTAATTGATAATTTACCTAAAGATATTTGTAACTATCTAAAACTTGATAAAAATAAATATATAAGAGATATTGAATCATTTGATTTCGAAAAAAACTATGGACCAATCAAAGATTATGATTTCTGGCTTAAGAATAGTTATTATTATTTTTACGACTTAGCACGATGGCATAAAGAGGAAAAAATCTCTTTTATATTGGAGAAACTAAAGCTATATTTTGGGAAAAAAAAATTAAAAATTTTAGATTTTGGTTCAGGAATTGGAACAAGATCTTTTATTTATGCTAAAAGAAATGATGTAACGTTAGTAGAAATAAACAAAAAATTATTAGATTTTTCTGAATGGAGATTTAAAAAATATAATTTAAAGGGAGAATTTTATAATAAACTGCCAAAAAATCGAAAATTTGATTTAATCGTATTGCTTGATGTTATAGGGCATTTGATGGAACCTATTAAGATTATTTCAGAATTATGCGATTCTTTAAAAAAACAAGGTATCTTAAGAATTTCATTTGATAATTTAGAATACTCTTGGGCAGGGGGTATACATAGAAATAAGGAAATTAATTTTCATAAATTATTAGTAGAGAAAGGTTTAACTAAAATAAATTCGAATTATTATAAAAAAGTATAATTTTAATATAAAATACGCTTCAGTTGATGAATTTAAAAGGATTAGAAAAAAAAATTACATAATTCAAACCATTAGAGAGCGTAAAAAAATTTTCTTCGATGATAACTTTAATAATAATAGTAGATATCTCAAAAAACAAAAAACAATTTATATTAAGAGAATAGTTTCTTTTTTTAATATGTTTCTTTGGTTTTGATGAATTATAGAAGCGGCTTTAAACAGAAGCCACATTTTCCGAAAGCACTTAAAGTTTGTTCAAAACAATGTTTATGATACCCTTTTCCACAATGAGGACATTCCGCAAAACAACTTTCTTCCGATCCACCTATTTTTAGAGAACACGAAGGGCATTGAATAGCGTGACAAATCACGCACGAAAGAACAGAGATCTCAAATACTTTTTTAGAAACCGTGCTAAATAAATCAATTAAATAGCTGGAAGGTGCCCATTCCCTAAAAAATTTTTAAACGAAATTTCTAAATCGCTTTTTATTTTTTGATGCAGTTCAATTTCAAATTCGTTTAAAATCTTTATATCTGGGACTTTCATGGGGTATTCTGGCGGAATTTTAATTTGAAAGTTGAAGACTAAATCTTCCGTTTTCATTTTCCCTTTCATGTTAAGAAGAAGCGTCTCAGTTAAAGAATCGTATTTAATATCTTTATAAGTTTCTTTTAGCAAATCTATTTCAAAATTAATCCTCGATTTCTTATCTAAAAGCCACGATATTTCTCTTACTATTTCAATAGGTTCAGATTCTTTTTCTTTCCAATTCTTACACGCGTTTAAATTTTTAATTGGAATATTTATTACTTTTTCTAATTCAGGCGCGAGAACTATTGTAGGCAGTTTAGGATACGAATTTAAATCGAGCTCGAGAGAATATTCTTTAAATCCGTACGTAAGTAAATGAATCTTCAGTTGAGCAGTAGACTTAGCTATTATATCTGTTTTGTATTCGCCGATTATTTTTTTCGATTCTAATTCGATATCGTTTAAATATAATAGCTTACTCTCTAATTCTTGTGCTATCTCAACAATATGAGGCGCTTTTTTTGGATTCCATTTCTTTAAAGATCCCAAAGAATCTCCTAAAAAAGAAAAAATAAATTAATGTAATAAATTACTTTCTTTTTTTTTAATATATTTCTTTAAGCGTAATGAATCATAGAAATCGATATTAATAGGATAAGCCAGTAATAATTTAAATTTTAATCCTCGATTTTTTTGAAACCTTTTTTATACTTTAGTTCTTATTAATATTTATCATGAG
>Ga0315284_10005961_pt1 | contig 17349 bp, 11 predicted proteins | sample YL17G09_16_MG_FD_203696 | JGI IMG/M metagenome (GOLD analysis project Ga0315284, IMG submission 203696) | Sediment microbial communities from Yellowstone Lake, YNP, Wyoming, USA - YL17G09_16 | ecosystem: Environmental > Aquatic > Freshwater > Lake > Sediment | place: USA: Wyoming | collected...
GCTCCCCTGGGCTGCCATGGGCTTAGCCGCAGTCTTGGTTGTATTGATGATTGCAAAAACAATTTCAGGGCAAAAGAAATAGCAATTACATGTTGAAGAGCCCCGTATTTCTACGGGGCTCCCAACAATGAGGCTTTTTTCCTCCTTTTTATTCTAGGTGGAAGATGATTATTGAACGTAAATCCAACACTCCGGACATTGGGCTGGTGGTGGGGTGCTAGTTAGCCCGCCACGGCCATCGTTGGCGGTCACTGTCGCAGTGGCGTTGGTGGTGTCACCCGTATTAAAGGTGACTGTAATCTTGTTGATGCCCGTGCAGTTCCCGCCGATGCAGGTTCCGGAGCAGTGTGTTGCGGTGTCGCAGGTTCCGCTCGAGGGATTCGACAGGTTACCGCCATTCGGATTCGCCAACGTGAGTTCCCAGGGGAGGTTGTCCCCGTCGGAGTCTGTGGCGGTCAGAGAGATGATGGTGGTGTCGAATGATCCGCACGGATTCGGACTCGCACTCACGCTTACAACGGGCGCATGGTTCACGTGGCACACGGGGTAATCCCAGTAGCCAGCCGCGCATGCCCCGCAGTTCTGCGCGGGGTCAAATCCCGTGTTGCAGCCGCAAGTGCCACCGCTACATGTTCCATGCCCGTTGCAGTTGACGCCATAACAGGGGTCGTCACTGCAGGTCGGGTAACCGATGTGTCCAGCGGAGCAGCTGTTGCAAGTCGCCCCGGTGTAACCGTGGGCGCAGGTACACGCTCCCGTTGTCGGCTCGCACGAGTTCCCGTGCCCGTTGCACGGGTCCGGCTCGCACAAGTTGTCCGAACAGGTCGGGTAGTCGTTATTTCTGCCCGCGGCGCACTGGTTGCAGGTTGCCCCGGTGTAATTAGACGGGCACTGGCACGCCTCATTCGCGCACGTTCCGCCATTAAGACAGGTGTTCAGGTCACACCAGTCCCTGTGGCAGTCAGTGCCGAGGTAGCCAGAGGCGCAGGAAGAGCAGTTAGGAAGCGCCCAACCCGTATCGCACACACACAGAGCCGTGCCGCTCAGATCGCTGCACTGGCCGTGCCCGCAGTTAAGTCCCGCGTGCGCACAGTCCAGCTCGCATGACCCGTCGGAATTCTTGTCCTGGTACCCCACGTCACAGACGTTGCAGGTTGCCCCGCTGTAGCCCGTGTTGCAGGTGCACTGGATCACTCCGGTCGAGTCGTTGCAGTTCCCGTGCCCGTTGCACGAGCTGGCTTCGCAGTGGCTGTTGATGACACAGATCTGCACTTCACGGTGGTAGCCGTTGGCACAGTCCTGGCATCGGTCGCCCGCGTAGCCCTCGTCGCACTTACAGGCTCCGGTTTCGCAGTGGCCGTGAGAGCCGCAGTCAATCCCTTCGCAGGGATCGGGGGTCTCGATCTTCACTTCGAGCGCCTTCTCCGTTTTGTCTTCCGGATGGGTCGTCGAGTTGAAGTTCTTCCCCATGACGATTGCGGTGAGGTCGTGAGTCCCGGGTGCAAGGGCGGAAACCGACTTCCACAGATACGGATGGTCGGTATCGCCCGCGTACTGCATGACAATCTCCGTTTCGCCTTCCTTCAGCGAGAACTGGAACAAGAAGGAGGCATTGCTGCCCTCATCCTTGGTTCCCGTGAAGTCGAGGCTGACGGTATTGTCCGTGTTGGCAGTCGCCGTCACCACGAGCGTCGGAGCTGAATCCATGACGTAGTACGCACTCAGGTGATCGAGGTCGGCCATTATTCCGGTTTCCACCAGAACAAAGGTGACGGGGACCCAGTTGGCGCCATCATAGAAGAAGATGGTGCCGAACCGGTTCAGGAACAACTTCGCCTTGCCTTGCATGGGCACTTCGTTGAAGACACACTTTCCGTCTTCCAGCTTGTAGGGCTGGCCAGCGAGCGCCTTCAATTCCACGCCGGGAAGGTCGATGGCAAAGAAGTTCGCCGGTACGCCGATGCCCTTCGCCTTGCCCATCACATAAATGATCGTTTGGGAAGCGGGGGCGCCGGTCTGGAAGTAGGTCCCGTTCAGGTTTGAATCGGGATCATTGGCGGGCAAAGCCACGGTCATGGTGCAGGAGGGTTCACCTGCTGCACAAACCATGGTCACCAGCCAGTCGGCCGGGTCGATCTGCATGTCCTTGCAGATGTCCTCGGTGCAATCGGGGCCTTGGAAGCCCTCTTTGCACACACAGACGCCCTCCAAACATTCCTCGTTGGGGTCGGTGCAGGTAGCGCAGGGGCCGCCGTCAGTTCCGGTGTCGCCACCATCGCCAACGTCGTTGCCGCCATCGTTGCCGGCATCAGTTCCGCTGTCGTAGCCAGAGTCAGGAGTCACGCCGCCGTCGGTTTCAACGTTGCCGTCGTCACCATTGGTCGGGTTGGGGTTGTCAGTTCCGTCGCCGCAAGCGGCAACGTAGGTTGCCATGATGATCGCAAGGATCGCCCACAGCATTTTCTTGTTCACTTTCATTTCCGTATTCCTCCAAAGTTCGTTGTTTGCATTATTAGTTCGTTCAAGTATTCGCCAGGACGCGCTGGGAACAAATATTGCGCCCAATGCGTCCTAGCGAACACATTTTAGAAAGGATTTAAATAAACCTCATTGTTGTTAAAGAACATGCGCCGCTTTCACCCCGTTACAGGGAAAAACGACGACAAAAAAAATTTGCCGGCTGCCACCGGAGGATTCGGTTTCCCGATGATTTCAAGCAGGTTCTCCATTCGGAGCAGACGGTAATTAAGAATTAAACAACCGATTGCATATTGGTTGGCTTCTCAGGTTTGAGAAGCTTGTTTATTTTACCTCTTTTTTGTATTTTTGTCAATGTATTTCCTAAGCTGAAACAATCTGTCCTTTTTGGCTTAGGAAAGCTGTTTTTCTTTGTTTCCGCCCGATTTTATGGAAGTGACTTCCTTGGGGTTGCTATTATAATACAGATCGACCTGTAAATAAACGTTTTTCCATGCGCATTCTTGGCATCGAAACATCGTGCGATGAAACCGCCGCCGCTGTCGTTCAGGACGGCACGAAGGTTTTGAGCAACGTCATTGCCTCGTCTGTTGATTTGCACGCGGCCACGGGCGGGGTTGTTCCCGAAGTGGCGGCACGGGAACATATCAGGCAGATCTCGCCAGTCATCGACAAGGCGCTAAAAGACGCGTCGGTTGGCTGGGATGAAATTGACGCCATCGCTGTCACCCAAGAGCCCGGCCTCATCGCCTCGCTCCTCATTGGTATCAACACCGCGCAAACCATCGCCTACATCCGTAAAAAACCGCTTATCCCCATCAACCACATCTCGGGGCATATTTACGCGAATTGGCTGAATAGGGCCGATGACATGGATTTTCCCATTCTCGTGCTCACCATTTCCGGCGGGCATAACGATATGGTTTTGATGGAGAACCACCACAAGTTCAAGGTCATCGGCGAAACGCTGGATGACGCGGCGGGCGAAGCTTTTGATAAAGTCGCGCGTCTCCTTAACCTCGGTTTTCCCGGCGGTCCCGTCATAGCCAAGGCGGCGGAAAAAGGGGATTCGACGAGCTTCAAATTCCCCCGCACTCATCTTCATGGCGATGAGAACCGTTACAATTTTTCATTCTCGGGCTTGAAGAGCGCCGTGTGGAGGGAAGTGAAAGATTTGCCATCGCTCAGTGCCAAAAAAGCCAACGACATTGCCGCCAGTTTCCAGATGGCCGTCGTTGATATCTTGGCCGACAAACTTGTCCGTGCCGCGGAAGAATATGGTGTAAAGGCCGTGCATCTCGCGGGCGGAGTATCGGCTAACCAACTGCTCCGTCAGGTTGTCCGGCAGCGTTTGCCGAAAGGAATCTCCCTCCTCTGGCCCGCCAAAAACATCTACTGCACGGACAACGCGGCGATGGTGGCGACGGCGGCGTATTTTTCGCGGAAGTTTATGGTATAATCCGAGCCATGAAACAAACCGACTATTTAGTTGTGGGCGCGGGGATCGCGGGGCTAACGGTGGCGCATCTTCTTAGCCGTTTCGGCAGTGTTCTTGTAATAACCAAAGGCGAGCTTAAACAGGCCAACACGTATTGGGCGCAGGGCGGCATCGCGGCGGTTTTGGAAAAAGAGGATTCGCTTGAAAGCCATATCAAAGATACCCTGGAAACCGGTTGCGGGCATTGCGAAGAGGAGGCGGTGCGTCATTTGGTGGAGCACGCTCCCAAGGCCATCCGTTTTTTGAGGGATATCGGCGTCAGGTTCCAGAAAGAACCTGCTTTGGAGGCGGGCCACAGCCGCGCGCGCGTTTGGCGCACCAGCGATTTCACCGGCCAGGATATCCTGGACCAGCTGGTGAAGGTGATCAAAAAGGAAAAACAGGTCGCTGTTTCGGAAAGCACCGATGCCGTGGAACTCATTGTGCACAATGGGCAGTGCCGCGGGTGTTTTGTGCGCATGGGCGAAAGCGAAACGGTGGAACCGATTAACGCGTTGCACACCATTTTGGCCACCGGCGGCTGCGGGCAGCTTTTCGGCCGAACCACCAACACCATCGGCTCCGGCGGCGACGGCTTGGCCCTTGCTGTCCACGCGGGACTGGAGCTTGCCGACATGGAATTCATGCAATTTCATCCCACGGCTTTGGCAAAACCCGATAACGGCCGCTACTTCCTCCTCTCCGAAACCCTGCGCGGGTTCGGGGCAAGGATTGTCAACCATCAAGGCCAGCCTTTCCTTGAGAAATTCGACGCGCGGGGCGAGATGGCTCCGCGGGATCTGCTCTCGCGCACCGTTTACTTTGAGCTGATGAACGGGCCCGTGTACCTCGACATGCGCCACATCGATCCCGCGGCCGTCAAAAAGCGCTTCCCTAATATTTACAAGCGGGTGAAAGCGTACGGGTTTGACCTTACGAAAGATCTCGCCCCCATCACGCCCGTGGCCCATTATGCCTGCGGAGGCGTGCCAACCGATTTGAAAGGCGCCACAAAATTGCCCGGCCTTTTCGCCGTCGGGGAAGTGGCCTGTACCGGAGTTCACGGCGCCAACCGCCTTGCCAGCAACTCGCTTCTTGAAGCCGTTGTCTTTTCTCAGGCTGTCGCAATCGCATTGGAACGCAGTTTGCCGATGGACCAATCCACACCGCTTGATGCGACCATTCCGGCGGAGCCTCCTCAAATCCTCATCGAGCCCATTGGCCAGGTGATGGGTTTTGGCCAGCGCATCGGCAATATCATGTGGGAAAACGCGGGAATTGTGCGTACTGTCGAAGGCTTAAGTAAAGCCAAACAGGAAATCGCCACCATCCCCGCGCGCGATTACCGCGTGCAGCACAGGCAGCTGGTGTGCACTAAAATTATCAACGCCTGCCTCAACCGGCCACAAAGCCTTGGGTGTCATTATATGAGCGATGAAATTGCGTAAAACGTGTACAGTGTAACGTGTAGCGTGTACGAATTGATTTAAATTGTTTTTAATCGTACACGGTACACTTTACACGTTACACATACGTTGGTTCACGGTATAATATTGAAGGTTAATACGAAAAAAATGGGTTTTCAGTTTAAACACATCATCGTCTTCCTGGTTGCCGTTGCCCCTGCCGCGGTTTGGCTGTACATGTTTTTAAAAAAACACGCGCTCAGCAAATGGGTCGTCCTGTTTACCTTTTTGGGAGGCATGGCGGCGGCCAAGGTCATTTTAATTTACCAGGGCTATTGGGATGAGACGGTGAATCTGGTTTTCTTCAAGGTCAGCCTCGTTGATTTTAGGAGCAACATCGAATCGATGATAGTCAACGCCATGGTAGCTACCTTCGCCGTGTTCCTGGGCGTGGGCGTTATGGAGGAATTCGTGAAGTTCTGGATTATGAAGTTCATCAACATCCATTTCTTCAAATCCATCAACGACGTGATTACGTGCGCCATCATCGCCGGCCTCGGGTTCGCGTTTTACGAAAATATCATCTACTTCCTCAACCAGTGGGGGAATCTTTCGGCTGGCGGGTTTTTCGCTTTCGCCGTATTCCGCGTCACTATCGTCACCATGGTGCACGTGCTCTGTTCGGGCATCCTCGGCTATTATTACGGCATGGCGTTTTTTGCTTCGCCCATGCTCAAAATCCAGTGGATGAAGCAGAACCGCCATCCAATCCTTGAATTCCTGCGAAGAACGGTGCACCTGAAACGCTCCATCATTTACCACGACGAAATGATGGTCATCGGCCTCGTCCTTTCCATGGTGATGCACGCCATTTATGATTTCGTCCTGTCCGTTGGCCTTAAGGTTTTCGGCATCCCGCTCCACATCCCCATCATGCTCCTCTATTTCTTCGGCGGGTTCTGGTTCCTTTCCCGTTTGCTCCAGGAGCGCGACCACAACCTCAAGCTCGGGCTGGTGGGCACCGATGTGATGCCGAAGTCGGATTTTGTGAAACTGCTCAATGAGGTGCAGGAACTGAAAGAAAAAATGCGCACGGAACAAACCGACCAACCACAACCCAATGCCTAAAAAAGCCGCGCCCAAGAAACCAAAGGCGGTAAAAAAGATCGTCGATTTTGTGAAATTGCCTGTGAACAAACAGGTGGATGTGATCAACGAAGCCTTGGCTGAAGAAGTTTACATGGCGCTGGCCATGCACGGCGGGGGAATCGAAATCATGGATATCAAAGGCGCGGACGTTTTCATTAAATATTACGGCGCCTGCGTCGGCTGCCCCTTTGCCACCGACGGCTCGGAAATGGCTTACATCGAAAAAATCCTGCAGGAGAAAGTGGACCCGAGGATAAGGGTGAAAACAGTTTAATTCCAGACAATCGATCCGATTCAGGGCGATTTTCATGCACCGACAATACCACTAGGTCGAATGGGCTGCCAACTGCCTGTCTTTTTCCAATTGAATTTTCGCTTCGTCCAATTTTCTTTTGTCCTCGTGGGCCTTGGCCATGTCTTTCTCGAATTCATCTTCCATCTGCCGCAACCATTCCTTATCGTTTTCAACCGTGCCGGCGGGAGCGGGCGGAAGCACTAGGGGCGCGGGCGCGGCGGATTCAGACCTGAAAGTATGGGCGAATTCACCGGGATGCTCCGCGGGTTTGGCTTCAGGGGTAAGGACGGTTACCGCGGGAAGCGTAGCGGGAGACACCGGCATATAGGCCTTTTCAATTTCGGCAACCGGCACAGGAGCGGCTTTCTTCAGACGTTTGCCAAGGGCGTAGGAGAAGAGCGCGAGGAGCAGGATGGTGGCAATGGCAAAGTAGACTGTCCTCCAGGGGAAAGCAGCGGTAGTTACGCGGAAATAAACGTTCACGCTTTCGGAACGCAAGGTTTTGTCGGCGCCGGTTTTCACCGCGTAGAGTGTCACCTTATGGCTCACGTTTGTATCCAGGTTTTTAGGGGCCTGGATCGTGAAAGCGCCCTGCTCGGAATCGGAAATGACGGAGGAGGCGAGCACCACACTTTCCCACACCGCGAAGACCTGCGAACCGAATTCGGTATCGCCGGAAACCAGGGGGCGTGAATCGCTGATCTCGATTTCAGCGCCGTTGCCTTGGGCCAGGGCGCCGCCGATCAGCAGATTTTTGAAGGCGACGGAGCCGGGGATCGTTTGGTTGCCGATGGAGCGGGGGATGGGCTTATTGATTCCCACTTCGCTCGCCAGACTGAAGCGCACGGGAGCTGAGCTCACCGTATTGCCTCCAACTGTCGCGACGGCTACGAGGTCATAAAGCTTATCTTTTTCAATCGCGTTTTCGTCCGCGTCCATTTCAAAATTCCTGGCTAACATGCCGCCCAGATCCACATCATTTTTCAGGTTAGCGGTGGCGCCCAAGTCGGCGCGCTCTTTTTTGAGAGCCATAAGCTGGGCGAGTACTGCATCCACGTTCGTGGCAGGATCAGCGCTTGCAGCCAGATTTTTAACGGATTCAACCGCGGCGGAAAGTTCCGCATAGGGGTAATCCTTGTAAGTGGAAACAAAAAGTTCAGCGGCAGGAACGGCATCCTTCGTTAGGCTGTCGAGAATGTTTTTCACCGTTTCCGTGTCCGCGAGGTTTGTTTTCACCGCTTCAACATTCTTGATAAGCGCGTTAAGCACGCGGTAATCGGCGGGGAAAGCGACAAGGCTCACCAGGTTGCTGTCTTTCGGCGCATAGCCCCGGACAGTCAGCTTGGGGACGATCCAGCCCGGCTGGGGATCGGTAATCACCACCTTCAAGGCCTGGTCGGAAACCTTGCAGTCGGTCCCGTTGAGAGGGCTGGTGTAGAACTGGTTCATTTCATCGCCATCGCCGCAGGTGTCGCCATCGGTGTCCCATTTGTGGGGGTCGGTGCCGATATAACATTCCGTGCGGTCGGAAAGGCCGTCCCCATCTGTATCCACCTTATCGTCCGAATAGGCTATTGTGCACCGGTCCATTTGTTCGGGAACCGGCGGAGCTACTTTCACGGCGACTTGCTCAAGAGGATTTTCCGTGACAGCTTTTTCGGCTATAGCGCTGACGTCTGGGGCAACGGGCCTAACGCCGCAATCCGCGGGACAGGTCGTCGCGTCTTCTGTGGCATCACAGATGCCATTGGGGCAAGACAAGGACGGACCTCCGGGCGGAGTCACGGGAGGCGTTACTGGCGGAACAACAACAGGAGGAACGACAGGAGGAGTTACTTCGGTCTGACAGGAAGCGTCGCAGCCGTCGCCAGAAACCGTATTCCCGTCATCACATTGTTCAGCGCCTTCCACTATCCCGTTTCCGCAAACGGTGGCAGGCGGAGGTGGAGGCGGTGTGGTTGTACCAGTCACGCTAATGGTTTGAGTGTCGGTTTGCGTGACACTGCCTTCCGTGTACGAGGCGGTGATCACGGCGCTGCCGGCGTTATTAGCCAGGACCGTGCTGCCGGACATACTCGCCACATAATCGCTGGAACTTGAATAGGTTGTCGGGTTTGTATTGGGCGATGTCACATTTTTCGTAGCGCCGGAATTGTAATAGGCCCACGTGTTGAGAGACAGGGATCCGCCTTTGGCAACCGTCGGGGGGTTGCCGCCGCCGATGCTGACGTCGATGTGGTCAAGGATTTGCAGTTCATTTTTGCATGAGGCGTCACAACCGTCGCCGCTCACCGTATTCCCGTCATCGCACTGCTCGCCGGTTTGGATATAACTGTCACCGCATTTGGCGAGTTTGCAGGCGTTGGTACAAAGGTCGGCAGTATCCGTATTCCCGTCATCGCATTCTTCGCCATTGGCGGCTTCAGGAATTCCATTATGGTTGCAGGATCCCCCTGTTTCCGTGGTGCAAACCGAACTGCACCCGTCCCCGTTCACCAGATTCCCGTCGTCACATTGCTCGCCGGCTTCCGATTTGCCATTGCCACAAACCACACCGCCCGAACACTGGGTGTAATTAAGCGTGCAGTTCGCGTTGCAAGTCAAAGATCCGGTTGCATAGCCTTTAGTTTGGCAGGTTTCGCCCTTAAGGTCCGTGCCGTCGCAGGCTTCAGCCCCTTCGGCTTTGCCTTCGCCACAGACAACGGTAACCTCAATTTTACAGGAAGCACTGCAGCCATCGCCATTTGCCGTATTCCCGTCATCGCACTGCTCGCCAGTTTCCTTGATGCCGTTACCGCAGCTCGCGTTTTTATTGCAGCTTGCCGTGTTGAAGGCGCAAGAGGCGGAGCATTTGAGCGTGCCGCCGGTAAAATCCTGGCCAATCGATTGACAGGTGTTGCCGTCAAGGTTGGTTCCGTCACAATCTTCGCCGGATTCCAGCGTGCCGTTGTTGCAAGTCGGAGGAGCGCCAGGTTTGATCGTCAGTTTTTGGCCCGTGCGGCTTTGTACTTGCTGGTTTTCATCAATAACCTGCAGACCGCCGAAATTCAGGTCGGAATTTTCAGAAGCGGTAAGTTTTACTTTAACAATGGCGAAAGCCGTTTTAGCCGTTACCGGATTGCCGTCTTCACTGGGAAGACCCGAGGCCCCCAAAACATGCACGCTGCCATCTTCCGAAAGGTCGATACAGCTGTCGAAAACACAATTGTTGTAAAAGCCAACACTGGTCACATCCAACTTGTTGGAAAGGTAATTCGCGCTCACTTCCGCGCCCAAAAGCCCAGCGCCTTCATTGGTGCCATCGGCACAAAGATAAATGGTTGTTTCCTGACCTACCGGTGCTTCCATTTCGGTAATCTTCGCGCATCCGGCGGTTTTGGAAAAGAAGAAAGTCAGGCCGCTTTTATTGGCGCTGGCCAAATCATTGCCATTGAATGAAGCGATGCCAAAAGCCGTTAGTGACAAAATGACCGCCACAATAAGCGAGGTCAGCCACTGCGGCCTTGCGAAAGCCTTAGAGACAGTTGAATTGGTAGAAAGAGTTTCCATCTGTTTTTATTTTGATTATGTGAAATCTTAATATTATAGCATTTTTCACACCAAAAAACAACCCATTTACAGGGCAAGGGGCTTAGGGCTTGGGCAAGGATTATCCGCGCAATCGCTTCATCATATCAATCCGTTTCTGGATCAGCTCCTTAGTTCCGATGTCTTTGCGGTAGAAGATTTTGCCTTCAACCGATTCAACGCCTTTTTGCGCGAGTTTTTCAGCTTCTTCGATGGTATTTCCAACGCCCACAAAGGCCACGGCGCGGGAGCCGGTCATCACGAGACCTCCCGCGTCTTCGTCCACGGCGGCCAGGTACATCGTCACACCTTTCGGCAGCGGTCCGATTTTGATGTGTTCGCCCTTTGCCGGTTTTTCGGGATACCCCTCTGGCACGGCATACTTGCAGACAGTCGCCTTTTTGGCGAAACGCACATCGAGATGATTTAATGTTCCCTTGGTGATCGCTTCGCAAATATCTACAAAATCCGTCTCAAGCAAAGTCAGCGCATTCATGGCTTCCGGGTCGCCCAAACGCACATTATATTCAATCAACCGCACGCCGTTTTTTACCGCAATAAAGCCGCCGTACAAGATCCCTTTAAAAGGCGTATGCGTCTCTTTTTTTACGGCTTCGGCTACTTTTACATTGATTTCATGCGCTTCCTCAACGTCTTTTTTCGTCAGGAATGGCAAAATGTCCGGATAATTGTACGTTCCCATACCGCCTGTGTTCGGGCCCTTGTCGCCATCAAAAGCACGCTTGTGGTCCTGGATGGGCGGCATATCCGCCAGATGTTCCCCGTCGCAAAAACTCATCAGGCTGAATTCCTGGCCGATCAGTTTTTCCTCAATCACCACGCGGCCATCCTTGGCGAGGCAGTCTTTGGCATACCTTAGCCCCTCTTCGACCGTCTGGAAATGGTCGCCCTGCACGTGCACACCCTTACCACCCTGCAGGCCGTCGGCTTTCACCACAATTTGGTCGAGTTTATGGGCATATTCATCCATTCCCGCCTCATTCTCAAAAACCTGGAAGTGGGGATTTCCCGGAATGCTGTATTTCGTCAGAAGCTGCCGCGTAAATGACTTGGAACTTTCCAATTGGCCAACTTCCTTCATAGGAGCGACAGAGGGGATGCCGATCATAGAAAGCGCGTTCACCACCCCATCGGCGATCGGGTTTTCCGGGCCAACGATGGCAAAAGCGGGTTTGTTTTCCTTGGCAAAATTGCGGATCGCCTCCACATCGTCCAGTTTCCCGACGTGATAAATTGAAGCCAGCTTTTTGATACCGGGATTTACCTTGTTCGCGTAAACCAGAAGCTCATCGCACTTGGGCGAGGCCTTCAGCTTTTCGGCAATGATATGTTCTCGTGCGCCGTTACCGATGAGGAGGATTTTCATGAAAAGAATTGATTAGGACATAGATAAAATACTATAAAACCTGAAAACCTGCCACGACGCCTGAAACGGCGGGGGTGTATACCCCCCATTTGGAGCCATTTCCAAAACTGTTCGCTTTATGTACCAAAAAGCGCCGAAAAAGCGAACATTTTTTAGAACCACTTCCAAGGCGTACTACTATCCCCCCCGCGCGGGGCACCACATATTTACAAGATAGTTTTTTTGTGTTATAATAATTAATAAAGTAATACAAAAATAAATGGCTGTAGAGCTGTCTAATCTAACAAATTCTCAGGAATTACCGCCAGGTGTTGAAATATTCAAGCCAACCGCGGATGATATTCAGCCGGATTTAGTAAAACGATTTGCTGAAAATTTGGTCCAAGGCACCTACAATCGTCTGGAGCCTGAATTGGATGAGGGAAATAGATCTGAAAAAGTTGAAAATTTTAGAATGGGTGTCAGGGATATACTCGGCAAAGTAGCGCCTCAATCCAAAATGATTCAAGGCCTTAAGAAAAAGGTTTACCCTACTAATACTTATCAAGATGAGGTAAATGGTTATATAAAATCTATCACCAGACTGATTAAAGAGGGTAAGATGCTCGCTTTAAAAAAAGATGGCAAAGTGGCAGCTATTGTTGGAATCCAAAAAAGCATAAAGTGGCCGGATGGTCGAGATAGCTATGAAATATGCAGGGCATCAACTTTGCCTGAATTTGGCGGTCAGGGATTTTATAAAATGCTGGCCACAGAAGCTGAAAATCAAATCAGACAGCAGAATCCTGAAGCACCAATCGTAACCGGTACTAAAAACCCTTATGCCAAAAAACACCTACAACAAGTAGGCTGGACTGAAATACCATTTGATTACGGCTTGAGTTATCATCAAAATGTTGATAAAGCGTCATTGAATTATCAAATTGCCGATAAGTATCGCCGTTCTATAGAAAATTTCGATATATTGGTCGTTAAAAAATGGATTAGGGACAAATATTCCATTTTTTACTTCGATCCAAAAAAATAGTTCTAACTTCCTCCAATTACTCGAATTTTTTCTTACGGGAATAATGGGTGTGCAAAATGGCCGCCTGCTGTTTTTTTGAAAGCGTCGGGATGTAATTGAGCATGAAATCGCGGACGACAGGATTCAGGTGGGCTTTCCTCAAGTTCATCTTGTCGTCGATTTTATAAAGCCCCTTAATGCGTTCGGCGATAATCGCCTCGGTAGAAGGAATGGGTTGTCCGCCGCCGCCGATACAGCCGCCGGGGCAGGCCATCACCTCGATGTAATCGTACGCCTTGGGGTTTTTCTTCAGCTCCGCGATGACCTTTTGCGCGTTCTTGGCCAGGTATACCACAGCCACTTTCAGGTTTTTCTTCCCTATCTTAATCGTCGCCTTTTTAACGCCCTGCATGCCGCGCACCTGCTTGAATTCCACTTTCTTCAGCTCTTTGCCGGTGATGAAGAAATAGGCGCTGCGGAGGGCTGATTCCATAACGCCTCCCGTTGCGCCATAGATGGCGCCCGCGCCGGAATAAGTGCCTTCAAAATCCAGTTTGCCGGGCTTGAGTCTGGGCAGGTCGATATGGTGCTTCTTGAGGAGCGACCCCAGTTCGCGGGTGGTGAGCACATAGTCCACCGGTTTCATGCCGTCGATCTTCAATTTTTCAAATGTCGATTCGTATTTCTTGGAAGTGCACGGCATGAACGAAACGACCACGATCTTTTTTGGATCGACTCCTGCCTTTTTCGCCCACCATGTTTTGTAGGAACCGCCGGAATGGATCTGGGGCGAACGCGCGGTTGTTAAGTGCTTCAGTATTTCCGGATGGTAAAATTCGGCGAACTTCACCCAGCCCGGGCAGCAGGAAGTGAACATGGGGAGCACGCCTTTATGCTTGATGCGGTGCGCCAGTTCCTCCGCTTCCACCCAAGTGGTGATGTCGGCGCCCATGTTGGCGTCGAACACTTTGTCAAAGCCGAGTTTGCGTAGCGCGGTCACCATCTGCTTTTCCAGGTTCGTGCCAGGCTTCAGGCCGAATTCCTCTCCGATGCTCGCGCGCGTTGAAGGCGCCATCTGGGCGATAACGATTTTCCCTTTATCCGCGAGGGCTTTTTCCACCTGTTCAATGTGGCTTTGTTCGTGCACGGCGGCAACCGGGCAATGGACGGTGCACTGGCCGCAATAAATGCAGTCGACTTTGGGGTTTTTGTTGTAGGTGAGGTGGCTTTTGGCGCCTTTATCCGTCAATTCCAAAAACCCGATCCCGATTTTATGGCACATTTCCACGCACTTGTTGCACGAGATGCAGGCTTGCGGATTGAATTCGGCAGCCGTCCCCATCTTGTGGGCGGGTTCTTTAATTTCGGCGCGATGGAATTTTTCGCCGCTCACCTTGTATTTCTTCATCAGGTCGGCCGTTTTGCAGGCAAGCCCGCGGTTGCATTTGGTGCAAAGCTTCTTGTGGTCGGCCAACAACAACTCCAGGTTTTCGCGCCGCAGTTTTTGGACGAGAGGGGAGTTGGTGTAAACCATCAGCCCGGGTTTGGGCATAAGGTCGCAACTGGTCACCACTTTGCCCTTGGGCTGGATTTCCACGAGGCACGTGCGGCAGTCGGCGTCGATTGGCAAATCCTCATGGTAACAGAAGTGGGGGATTTCGATCCCATGCCGTAAAGCCGCCCGAAGGACGCTTTCGCCTTCGTTGGCCGTGACTTTGCGGTTATCGATAAAAAATACGGTTTTTTTCATTTCGTCTTAAGGTTGAGGATATTTTGCATATAGCTTTTAACGGGCAGGCCGATTGATTTTCCCAAACCGCAAAAAGAAGTTTTTTCCATCGTTTCAACAATGGCGAGAATCTCTCCCCACGGGATGCGGTCGTGTTTTTTCACGAGCTCATAAAGGTGGAATGTGCCTTCCCGGCAGGGCGTGCATTTGCCGCAGCTTTCGTCGCGGTAAAACTTGAACCATTTCAGGAGCAGGTCGCGCGGCTTTAAGGTTACCGGATAAACCTCAATGGAGCCCGCGCCCGTCATTTTATTCGTCTTGAGCTGGCCTTTGTTTAGAACAACGCCGCTCGCGCTGCCGCCCACTTGGACGAAATAGTCGAAATCCGGGATGTTGTCCGTCTGCTGCATAGCCTGGAAAAGGCTGATGCCGATCGGGAGGTGAAAAACACCCGCATGTTTTACATGCCCGGAAAAAGAAAAGAAACGCTTCTTTTCAAAGGTGCCATCCGCCACATCGGCCACGTCATAAAACGTTTCCACGTTGTTAATCAGCGTCGGCTGGCCGAACAATCCTTTTTCACCCGGGTAGGGCGGTTTCAATCGAGGTTGCACGCGATGGCCCTCAATTCCCTCGAGCAGTGCCGTTTCTTCGCCGCCGATGTAGCTGGGGTGTTCTTGGTAAATATGGAAACGGTAACCCTTTTTCTTCCATTTTAAAATCAACGCATCCAATTTCCTCTTCAGTTTTTTGTAGTAATTCGCGTTCAGGTTGAAATAGGCCTCTTTAGTTCCAAGATAATCCATGGCGAGCCGCATGCCTTCAAAAACTTTCTCCGGGAATTTATCCAAGATATGGAAATCCTTGAAGATTCCCAGTTCTCCCTCGCTGGCGTTACAAACCACAACCTTGGGTTTGCCCTTCGCCTTCTTCACCATTTCCCATTTCATGGCGGTGGGGAACTCCGCGCCGCCGCGGCCGACGATGCCGGCTTTCTTGATTTCCGCGATCAGGTTTTTCATATCTTTTTGATGGATTTTAAGAAGGTATAAGCGACAAACCCGCCCACAAGGGCGGTTACAAATTGCGGCCAGCTGACCATCACGGCCATGGCCGAAGTGAGGTTGGAAGACAGGATCGATTTCATTATGAAATTAAGCGCGGCCTGGAGGAAAACGAATTTGAAAGCGGCCGCGAGCACGATTCCGATGATCGGGTTTTTACGGTAGGTGTATTCAAACACCATCACCAAAAGCGCGTTTGAAATCATGATGAATGGCACCATGGGCGCGAGCGGCAGGGGAAGAAGCCCCGTGGAAAGTGCCACGGAACTGGGCATTAGCCCAAGGAGCATCGCCTGGGTCGGCCCCAGGATTACGGTAGCGATAAAAAGCATGGCATTCACCGTGGGCCCCGTGACCCATTGCAGGTGGATAAGGGCGGGAAGCAAAATGAAAAGGGCGAGCAGGAAAGCGAAAAGAGCCGCTTTCAATTTCGCTAGACTGATGGCTCGGTTAAGGACTTGCTGGGTCATGGATAAAGGGGTTATTAAACCAAATTCATCTGCTCGCTGTCCTCCGCCGGCCCCTCCGGCGATTCGCAGCATTTGTCGTTCAGGCGTGATTCGGCGTTTTTCTTAAGCACTTTCGCGTCGATGTCGCCCGTCACGTATCGACCGTCAAAACAGGCCATGCACATATCCTTGATTTTGGGATTGCCAATGAGGCAGGCTTTTTTCACTTCGGCAAGATCGCCATAAAAGAGAACGTCGGCACCCATGAATTTACGGATTTCCTCCACGGAATTACGCGAAGCGATCAATTCCTCACGCGTGGGAATATCAATGCCGTACAGGCACGGGTGTGTGATGGGCGGCGCGTACGAAGCGAAGTAAATAGCCTTGGCGCCCGCCTCTTTCATGATCTGGACGATCTTGCGCGAGGTGTTCCCGCGCACAATCGAATCATCCACCAGCAGGATCCTTTTTCCCTCAACTTCGAGGCGGATGGGGTTCAGTTTGTACCGGATGGATTTTTTGCGGATGGCCTGCCCCGGCATAATAAACGTGCGGCCGATGTAACGGTTCTTAATCAACCCTTCGCGGTACTTGATCTTGAGTTTTTCGGCCAACGCCATGGCGGAAGTACGGGCGGAATCCGGCACCGGCATCACGACATCGATTTTAAGTTTGGACGCCCTGATCTTTTTTTCCAGCGCTTCACCCATCCTCAGGCGCGCTTTGTGGACGGAGATGCCGTCGAGCATGGAATCGGGGCGGGCGAAATAAATATGTTCGAAAATGCAGGGGGTGTGTTTTTTGGGCGTAATCACCTTCCTGTGAACCTTGCGGGTCTTTTCATCAATAAACACCGCTTCGCCGGGAGCCAGGTATCCGATGGTTTCGAATCCCATGAGGTCCAGCGCGACAGATTCGGATACGAACGCGAAATCAGGCAAGAGTGATGTTTCGCGCTTGCCGAAAAGGAGCGGGCGGATGCCATGGGGATCGCGGAAGGCCAAAAGCCCTTGGTGGGCGATGTACGCGACAACCGAATAGGCGCCCTTCGCGCGCTTGTGGACGCTGGCTACGGATTGCCACACTTTTTCAGGGCTAAATTTGCTTTTTTGCGTTCCCACCGAAAGGGCCTTGGCAAAAAGGTTGAGGATGATTTCCGCGTCGCAGTCGGAATTCGTCATGCGGTGGTCCTTTTCAAAAATTTCCTTGCGCAGTTCGTATGAATTGAAGACATTGCCGTTGTGCGCCAGCATGATGCCGAAAGGGGAATACGTCATGAAAGGCTGGGCGTCATCTGCGCCTCCGCCACCCACTGTGGAATAACGGGTGTGGCCTATGG
>Ga0315284_10005962_pt1 | contig 17347 bp, 14 predicted proteins | sample YL17G09_16_MG_FD_203696 | JGI IMG/M metagenome (GOLD analysis project Ga0315284, IMG submission 203696) | Sediment microbial communities from Yellowstone Lake, YNP, Wyoming, USA - YL17G09_16 | ecosystem: Environmental > Aquatic > Freshwater > Lake > Sediment | place: USA: Wyoming | collected...
TGGGCGCGCGAAGTCCTTCTCGGAGTCGCGATGGCGCTGTTGTGGCTCGGGGGAATGGTCACTTACGGAATTGGCGCTACGCTCGTCGGGACGTATGGCACGTCGCTCGGGTATGCCCTGTCGATTGCCGCGATGATCCTCTCCTCGAATTCACTGGGGATCTTGACGGGAGAATGGAAAGGTACTTCTCCAGGAACCAAGCGACTGCTGGCCGCGGGCGCGGCAGTGGTGCTCGTCTCGGTTGTCGTGCTCAATCTGGGCGGGCTCTTCTGAGAGGCTGGCCGAGAATCTCGCTTTTGGATTTCGATTTCGTCTCGGCAAGCAATCCACAAGACATCTGGAGCCCTCAACGGGCGCCGCCGCCGAATATCCTCACCAGGCGCGAGCCTTCGTGGCGAACGCGCAAGACCCGCGTCCGTTCGTCGAACATCCATCCGGCCGCGGTGGGATTATTTTGCTTCGGAAGCTCCTTCCCATCGGCCGTGACGCGCTTCGGATTGAAGCTCAAGCGCAGAACCTCGGTGGAAGCGTCATCGAACGTCTGGTAGTTAACCTCTTCGCGGAGGTAGGAAACGCTCGCCACCATCGAACTGGAGCGCACCAGATGGTCTTCGCCCGCCGGCGCCCACTCGGGAACCGCGCCCAGCCCCGCCATGAAATGCCGGATGTAGTCACCATAGCCGTCGGAAAACCAGATGGTCTGTTCGTTGATCGGTCCGACGTTGACCGCGCCATTCTCGCGGCACATGTAGGTGGCCCAGTTGAAAGATCGGAACGCCTTTTCCTTCGCCGCCGCGTCGCCGGTCGCTTCATGCCAGAGGGCCAGCACCGAGGCGTAACGAGAGGTGTGGCTTCCCATCTTGGGCATGAAGTGGATCTGCTCGGAAACCGCATTCGCGCCCCACATGACGGCAGGCTCTTTGGGAACGTCCACGACGAAGGTCTTCTCCACCCACTGGATCAGGTTCGCCACATGGACGCGCCACTCGGGGTCATATTCGGGATGCTGCAAAATGTAGCGCGCGGTTTCCATCGGGCTGTACTGATTGAAATTCTCCAGCTTCTCGACGATTGGCACGTCTTCAAAATAAGTGACCCAGAGGTTGTTCTGCATCGGATAAGTCATCATCCACGCCCAGGCCATCTGACGGGCGCGCCGATACGCCGGGACGTCTCCCAGGCCCAGCCGGGTCAGCTCATCGAGGAGGCGGATGGGACCGATGACATTCGCAGAGTACTCTTCGCGCGCCACATCCGTCTCCGCGTAGACACGAAAAGGCCACGGCGAGTGGTCGGCGTCGCCGCTTCGAACGTGCCGCGCCAGTGCGCTGGCACAGGCAATCGCGGCCTCGCGATAGCGAGCCTCGCCCGTCAGCTCATAGAACTTCAAGTAACCGTATCCGAGTTCCCCGAGCTTATCCGGCTCGATGACGCCATACCCGTCGCCACGGCCAGGTAATTTCTTGTCGTACTTGAAATCGTGCGCGCCGCGATATTCGGTCGCCCCGTGGTCCGAACTCGCGTAGGGGACATCGCCCCACGACCAGTGTGAGGGCGTTGTGCCGTAGGCGAGCTGATGATCGAGTAGCCCCTGAACGAGTTCCACCACCGCGCGGTCGCCCGAATAGGCGTAGTAGGCCGCCGCCGAGTCGGCAAACATCGCGTAAAGCCCGGCCGGATTGTGCGGCCACGCCGTGCCTCGAAGCTTGACCGGATCCAGACAGCAATAGCTGTAGAAAGCCTTCAGGCCATTCGATTCGACGGGCGCGGTGTGGAGCAGGAAATCCCACGCCAATCGCATGACGCGGTCGTAGGCCTTCTCCTGAGGCTCGACCCAGGAAAGCAGTTTCCCTTGCCCGTCCAGCACCACGCGATGGCCGTTCAGAGTGTCTTCAGCGCGCAGGGGACTCGCCACAGTTACGAAAAGAATAAACAGTCCCAACCTCGATGCTATTCTTGCCATAGGTCCATCCTCCGAACACCGGCCCCTTGCGAGCAAGGGGCATCATACTAACTCTCTTTCTCCGCCGATACCACGTGGGCACAACGCGCGCCGCTCCATGACACCTTCCGAGGAAGTAACACCTCTTCCCCACATGACTCTGGTAGAATGTCGCAGGTCTAAGTCCATGCTTGACTCAGATCCCCTCGCGTTTCGACTTTTTCATCCCAGGTCTCGGGGAGGAACGATGCGAATCCCACTCAACCTCATGGGGACCCTGCTGGTCGCGACGATGTGTTCCGGCGTCGCTGCCCAGGGACAGACGTACAAATCACACATCGAGAATCCCATCGTTCGTTACAAGATGGCGGCCAAGCTCGATCCTCTCACTCGAACGATCAAGGGCCACTATACGCTCGGGTGGAGGAACCACACCGCGGACTCGATCCCCGACCTCTACTTTCACCTCTACCTGAACGCCTTCAAAAACCTCGACAGCACCTTCATGCGCGAAAGCACGATCAGCCGCCGTCGTGAGTTGCTCGATGATTGGCGCACGAGCCCGGAACAGGAAAAGTGGGGCTGGGTGGACGTGGACAGGATTCAGATCGTGGGCGGCGCGGACCTGACCTCCGCCAAGACTTTCGTTCATCCCGACGACAACAACGCGGCCGACCAGACCGTCCTGAAAGTTGTGCTTCCTCAACCCATCGCGCCGCAAGGCACGATCGAGCTTGCGGTCGATTTCACCTCCAAGCTTCCGAAGGGGCTGGCGCGCACCGGTTACGTGGACGACTACTTCTTTGTCGCGCAGTGGTTCCCGAAGATCGGCGTTTACGAAGGACCCGGCGACCGCGGGCGCAGCGCGGGTGCGTGGAATTGCCACCAGTTCCACGCCAACACGGAGTTCTACGCGGATTACGGAGTGTACGACGTGGAACTCACGATGCCGTCCAAATACGTGGTCGGCGCAACCGGCTATCTCCGCAACCAGCGCCGCAATCCCGACGGAACAACCACCACCAACTTCTTCCAGGAAGATGTCCACGACTTCGCCTGGACGGCCAGCCCGCACTACCTCAAGCTCACGCGAACTTTCGATTGGGGCAAGGAAGTGAGAGCCGACGAACTCGTCGCCTGGACCAAAATCCTGAACCTGCCTGCCGACCAGGTGGCGTTACGGGACGTCAGCGTGACGCTGCTCCTTCAGCCCGATCATCGGAGTCTCGAGGAGCGCTATTTTCGGGCTACGTTCAATGCGTTGAAATATTTCGGACTTTGGTATGGCCAGTATCCTTACGACACGCTCACGGTCGTCGACCCGGCGCGCAATTCCAGCAGCGGGGGCATGGAGTATCCCACGCTCATCACCGGTGGCACCTACTTCTGGCCGGGCGAGCATGCGTTCGAGCCCGAGGGCGTGACCGTCCACGAATTCGGCCACCAGTTCTGGTACGCGTTGGTGGGCAATAATGAGTTCGAGGAAGCGTTCCTCGACGAAGGCTTCAACACCTACTCGACTGGCAAGGTGCTGGAAACCGCCTACGGCTCCGAGTGTGCTTATCAGCGCGTTCTCGGGATGCCCATCCCGGCGCTGCCGTGGCTCTACGTTCCTGTTCCGTCGTTCCCCTTTGCGGGAGTCAACAATATCCCGATGGGTCCGTACTTCTCCTCCGTGCAGGTTCCGGAGCGTTCGGCCAACCGCCGATCCTATCTCTACCACGCCAAGGACGACGATCTGGTGCGAAATGGTTGGGAATATCTGAGCGGGTCGAGCTACGGCGTGAACTCCTACGATCGCGTGGGGCTGACCCTGCGGACGCTGGAGAACTACCTGGGCAGCGAAACCATGGCGCGCGTGATGCGCACCTATCATCAGCGCTGGCGCTATCGCCATCCCACGGCCCAGGACTTCATCGCAACCGTCAATGAATTCGCGGGCCGCAACATGGACTGGTTCTTCCAGCAATTTTTCACCAGCTCCAACGTGGCGGACTACGCCGTGACCGGCCTCGTCTCAACTCCCCTCGAAGGAAAAGTGGGCATCTACGACGAAGGCGGAAAGAAAGCTCCGTACCTCGACGAGGCGGCGCGCCAGGCCTTTGAGAAGAGTCAGGACAAACGTTATCGCACCACCGTCACCGTGCGCCGGCTGGGCGAGGTTGCGGCGCCCGTGGACGTGGTTATCCGGTTCAAGAACGGCGAGGTGGTCCGCGAGCAGTGGGATGGGAAATACCGATGGGTCAAGTATGTCTACGAGAAGGCTTCGGAAGTTGCATCGGCCGAGGTTGACCCGGCGGGAAAACTCGTGCTGGATGCGAATTACACCAACAACAGCCGCGCCGCCAAAGAAGACAATGGCGCCGCCGCCCGCTGGTATGTGCGCTGGATTTTCTGGCTGGAGAACCTGTTTGTCGCCGCCGGTTTCTTCAGTTAATCCCTGTAGCGGCGGACGGCGCCCGCCCCGATGTAATCGGGGACCGCCGTTAAACTCTCTGCGCTTTTCAAGCGCCACAACAAGTCGTTCTTGGGAGGGTCACGATGAGTCCAGGATCAGCTCTCATGCAAGGCTTCAGCATGGCCAGGCGCGCCCGTCCGGCGGTCTGGATACTCCTGCTGGCCAACCTCGGACTGGCGGCGCTGGCGAGCCTACCGATTTATCGTGGCATCCTGCGCTTCACCGGATACAGCCTGATGAGCCAGAAACTGGCCTCCGGCCTCTCCTACGATTGGCTGACGGATTTCTTGGTCAACAGCCCGGCGTCGCTTGACCGTTACGCCGCGCTCATCGCGCTGGTGGGTTTTGCTTCAATACCAGTTAATACCCTGCTCGCGGGAGGCGTGCTGGGCCGCTTCCGGGACGCCGACCTGCAATTTTCGCTCGCCGGCTTTTTCCGGGACGTGAAGCGCTTCGGGTGGCGGCTGATCCGCCTGATGATTCTGGGGCTGTTCTGCTACTGGCTGGTGTTTCTTATCACGAATCGTGGATTGCGCAGCCTGATTTCCAGTCAGACAAACGATTGGCAGGATGACCGAATGGTCTTCGCACTGCGGCTCATTGCGGGCTTGCTTTGCATCGCCGGCCTCGGCTTCGTAAATCTCGCAATGGACTACGCGCGGGTGAAACTGGTGATGGAAGATGGCTCGAGCGCCGCGGAGGCTTTCCTCGTTTCACTGGGCTTTTCCCTCGGCCGCCTGCGAAAGGTTGTGACCGTGTATGCCCTTCCCACACTGGCCAGTGTGGCGCTGCTCGGAATCTACTGGCTGGTCGTGCCCTGGTCGCTCATCAACACACCGCCTGCGGAAGGCACGTGGGGGCAATACCGGGAGCCGCTGGTCGTCGCCTTGCTTTTCCTCGGTCAGCAACTCGTCATGTTTGGCCGCTACTGGTTCCGAGTCGCCACGTGGGCCGGCGAGTGGTCCTACTACGGCGGCTCACGCTGATCGCACTCGTTCCCTGCGCGCGTAATCCGGCGCACGCACATCACTCATTGAAACGAAGGGGGCACGACATGCTGTGCCCCCGGTCGTCCTACTTGAAGATGTCGGTCAGGGGCGGTTGCGAGCCAAACTGCGGGTCGTTAATTCCCATGGACCGCAGAATCGTCGGCCCGATGGCGGTCATGCGGATGCGGTGGAGGTTCACTCCCCTCTTGATCCCGGGCCCCCGGGCGATGAAGGCTGATTCCAGCCCGGAGCGAAACGGCAGATAGCCGTGCGTGCCGCCGAGTTTCGCTCTCTTGACGATCACCTCGCCATTGGCGCTGTCATCAAACCCCACACCGGACGGCGCTTCGAGCGCCATCTGGATTGCCGGCTCGGCGCCCAAATCCGCCAGCGCGGTGCGGCTGAAAACACTCCATAACACGCCCTTGTCGCGCAGCGGCTTGAGCGCCGCTTCGACCTCCTGCCGAAGTTTCTGCGAATCCGGCCAGTAGATGAAGAACGCGCCACCCGTGGCGACCGTCACGATTTTGCCGCCCGTAATTTTTCCACTCTGATCGACCTGGAGCAGTCCGGCCTTCACCAGCAACACGTTGGGGTTAACCTCGCGCTCGACGGGCAGGAAACCGTGGTCGGAGACGATGTAAACATCCGTCGAGTCCTCCAGGCCCGCTTCCTTGACGGCGGCGAGCAGATCGCCAAGACGCGAGTCAATGTTTTCGAGCGTTGTGATGGCCTCGGCGCTTTGCGGTCCGTATCCGTGCTCGGCTTCATCCAAGGCCGCCAGGTGCAGCAGCAGGAGATTGGGCTTGTGCTTCTTGAGCACGAAGGCCGCGAGGCGAGTCCGCGTGACGTCGTCGTCGCCGCCGGCCTTGGGCGGGCCGAGTTCCATTGCCGCTTCGAAGAGCAGCCCCGGCGTCGCGAACTTCGCGACGTACAAGGGATCGCCGGCCATCCCTTTCGCCGGGTCCCAGATCTCGGGAATATTCCAGGTGATGCGCGCGCCTGTCGTCGCTGGCCAGAACACCGCCGCGCTCGTCAGGCCATGCTGCTGAGCTTCATCCCAAAGCGTCGGGACTTTGATGGACTCGGCGAACCAGAACCAGTCGTTGGGATTCTTCCCCGCCTCGCGCGAGGAGAGGTTCGAGTAAACGCCGTGTTCACCGGGCACCCGGCCGGTTACGAGCGTGGTGTGCGAGGGATAGGTCACCGACGGGTAGACGCCTTCTACGCCTTCGGCATAGCTGCCTTCCGCCATCAGCCGCTGAAGATTGGGAATGCGCAAGTTCGCCGGCGGCGCGACGTACCAACTCGCACCCATTCCGTCCACTGAAACCACCAGGACGTGCCGCGCGGAGGAAGGGCCTGAAGCGGCCGCCGGATTCTGGCCGCACGCAGACTTCGTGACCAGGATTGCCGCCACAATGATGAGTCCTGCGCAAAGCGCCGAGAGTCGTTTCAAGTTCAACCGCCCGATTCCCTGCCGTACAATGAGCATGAGCACATTCATGAGCACCATAACCTCGCGACCGGAAGTTGTTCCTCTCCGCGCCGCCAGGCCCGCACCGCATTGGGCCACGGCGCTCGAGGTCCTGCTGGTATACGCCGGCATTCTACTCCACATCTGGCGCTGGCAGTTCACTTACCCGCGCGCCTGGATGCTGCTCCTCGCCCTCGTGCTCGCCAGCCACGTTGCGCATCACGACACGCTGCGGGGGCTGGGGCTGACCTTCGACGGGCTGCGCGCCAGCGCCAACGCGATTCTGCCGTTGGCCTTGCTTTTCTTCATTCCCGCCATCATCTATGGGTTTGCCAGCGGGAAACTTGCCTTCATTACACCCGGCCAGCGGACGCTCGCGTCGTTCGCAGGCTATTTCCTCTGGTGCGGCTTCCAGCAATATGTTGCGCAATCGTATTTTCACTGCCGCCTGATGAGTTTGATCCCCAACCGCCACTTGAGTTCGCTGGTCGTCGCGCTGCTCTTCGGCGCCACGCACATTCCCAATCCCATTTTGATGATTGCCACGACGCTGGGGGGATTCGTCCTGGCTGAAGTCTTCGCCCGGCATCGCAACATCTGGCCCCTGGCGCTGGCGCAGGCGGCGGGCGGTTTCCTGATTGCGGCGCTCTCCCCTGCCTCGCTCATCCACAACATGCGCGTCGGGCCGGGATATTTTTTCTATGCACTTCGATAGCGACTGGAAGCCCGTGTGGAACACCGAAACTGTGAGCGTGTAGTTACACAACGCGGTCGGCGCCTTGGAGGGCTTCGACGTTTTTGCGGAGGGTGTGGATGGCGCTGCGGGAAGGCGGCGCGGGCCGCTCGAAGCAGCCGGGGATCTTGTAGCCGCAGTGCTGGCAAGTTCCGTCTTCGTTGATCTCGAGGCCGCTCACGTCGTGCCAGGAGCGGCGGGCGACGACGCGTTTGCAGCCCGGGCAGATGGTGTTGGCGCCGTCGGAGTAGATGTTCCCCTCATAGACATACTTCAGGCCCATCTCCAGGGCGATGCGGCGCGCGCGGTGCAGCGTCTCCGGCGGAGTGCGCGGCTTATCGCGCAGCTTGAAGTCGGGATGAAACGCCGTGAAGTGCAGCGGCACGTCGTCGCCGAGATTTTCGAGAACCCAGCCGCTGAGTTCTTTGACCTCTTCCGCCGCGTCATTCAACGTGGGGATGATGAGATTGGTCAGCTCGAACCACACGTTGGTTTCGCGCCGCAGGATCTTGAGCGTGTCGAGCACCGGCTGAATGTGCGTGAGGGTGATTTTCGAGTAAAAGTTTTCCGTGAAGGCCTTCAGGTCAACGTTGGCCGCGTCGATGTGGTCATAGACATCGTGGATCGCCTCGCGGGTGATATAGCCGTTAGTGACCATGACGGTCTTGAGGCCCAGCTGGTGCGCGACCTTGGCGATGTCGACTACGTATTCGCCCCAGATGGTCGGCTCGTTGTAAGTGAAGGCGAGACTCGGGCAGCCGTATTCGATGGCCGCCAGGGCCACGGCCTCCGGCTCGAGATGGAAGGAGTTAACCTGGTCGGACTTGGATTTCGAGATGTCCCAGTTCTGGCAGAAGAAGCAGCCCATGTTGCAGCCCGCCGTGCCCATAGAGAAGATCTTGGTACCCGGCAGGAAGTGATTGAGTGGCTTCTTCTCGATGGGATCGACCTGCACCGCCGCCGGCCGGGCGTAGCCGAGGTTGTAGAGCTTGCCGCCGATGTTCTTGCGAATGTAGCAGAATCCCGCCTGCCCTTCGCCGATCTGGCAGTGGCGCGGGCAGAGGTAGCAATGGAGCTTGCCACTGGGTAGCGGTTTCCACCAGCGGGCTTCGTGCAATTTCGGTTCGACTCTCGTGGCGCCCATCGAACTTGCCTGCGTTTATTGTGCGCGCTGTGTCGCCCGAAGTCAACCGCGCCGGGGCTTCGCTGCTGAGGTCAGATCAGGGTCTAGGTTTTTCCCGAGGCAGTCCCAACCACGCGCTTGCGGAAAGCCTCCAAGCCTTCCGGCGCGCGGGTCATCATCCACTTCTCGAATTTACCGGCGAGAGTCTCGAGGTTGCTCCACTGGAAAGGATTCTTGTAAACCCCTCTGGCGGCGGGCACGATGGGCTTGATTCTCTCCCACACCAGGAAAAACTCAGCGGTATTTTCGAAGAAGAACTCCTCCTTGATGAGCCCGTGGTTGACGATGGAAGCGGCCATTTCCCAGTAGCTCACGACCATGCGGAAAAATGCGTTTTCTTGCGAGCCCATGGGCCAGCGCTGGTCGACCTCTTCAAACGTCTTGGCGTGAAATTCCTTGACGAACCATTCGCGCGCCTGGCGCAATTTTACTTCGCGGCGGAGGTCGTAGAGGCGCAGCAGAAGTTCGGCGTCATGATGGTCGGGATGTTCGCGCATGTTGTCCTCCTGAGATCTAGACGGCAGTCCTGGGGGTGGTGGTCTGTGGCGCGGCAGACCCGATCAGCGTGACTTTCAAGGCTTCGAGGTCGGAAGCCAAGTCGCGCGCCGTTTGGTAGCGCTCGGCCGCTTTCTTGGCCAGGCAACGCAAGAGAACGGCGTCGATGCCGGGGGGGAGTTGGGCATTCAGTTGGCTGACCGGAGTCGGCTGGGCATGCACCACCTTGTACGCCACTTCCGTGATGGCCTGGCCCGCAAAGGGTTTGGTGCCCGTGCACATCCAGTAGAGCACGATGCCGAACGAGAAGATGTCGCTGCGCGAATCCACCTGCCCGCCGGTAATCTGCTCCGGCGACATGAAAGCCGGCGTCCCCACCAGCAGCCCGGTGTGGGTCATCGTCGTGCCAGCCAGCTTGGCGATGCCGAAGTCGGCGATCTTGGCTTTACCTTCCGGAGTCACCAGGATGTTGGCCGGCTTGATGTCGCGGTGGATAACGTTGCGGCGATGCGCGTAGTCGAGCGCGTCGGCCACCTGGATGGCGATGTCGAGCGACTCCTTGATGGGCCGGGTGGAGGCCGCGCGTCCCGGGCCGGCGGGACCCAGCAGCTTGTCCAGCGTCGTTCCCTCGATGAACTCCATCACCAGGTACGGCTGGCCGTATTCGTCTTCGGCGACGTCGTAGATGGTGACGATGCCGGAATGGGACATCTGTCCGGCGGTCTGCGCCTCGCGGTAGAAGCGCATCTTGTATTCCTCAAGCTCCTCGGGCGTCTGGTTTCCGGTGATGATGATCTTGATGGCGACGGTGCGGCCGATCTGCGGGTCGCGCGCCTTGTAGACGGCGCCCATCGCGCCGCGTCCCAATTCGTTGACGATTTCGTAGCGCCCGATGCGCATCCCGTCGATGTTCGCGAGAGCCCCGGGGCGCACTACCTGGGCGGGGGCCTTGCGCTGCCCGGCGCCGGTTCCCTCGGTCGCAGCGCGGGCCCGGGTGGGCTCGGACGACCACTCATAGGCCTCCAGCCCGTCCACCACCTCGGCGGTGGCGCGGAAGCCGGATTTATCCCCGAGGACGGTGTAGACGTCCGCACTCAGCCAGAGGGTGTTCTGCGCGCCCTGCTTCTGCATGTGGCCCGCCACGTCGATGACGTGGTCGGCGACTTTCTCCAGCTTGCTGTCCTCGTAAATCGCTACTTCCCCTTCGTTCAGCCCACTCCGCACGCGGAAAGAAGTCCGTAGCTTGTTGTCGGTGGCGTTGAATTCCTTCAGGCTCTTCAAAACCTGCTGCCCGGCGGCGACGGCGAGGTCGAGTTGCAGGAAACACACCATCACGCCATCGGGCGTCCACGCCACTTTCCAGGCGCCGTGCTCCTGGAAAGTCCGGTTGAGCATCTCTTCGTAAGCCTGAAAGGTCGCGGCGATGGCCGTATCGGTCTCGCCCTGCTTCATTTTCGTCGAGCCGACCACATCGACGGAAAGGAAGGCGCAACGTTTGCGCTTGGAGGATTTCAGCGCGTCTTCGAGTTCGCGGTAGCGCTTCAAGAGTTCTTCGCGCGAGCGCTTCGAATCCGCCACCCGGCCGCCCAGACCGGGAATCATCGTCCCGTCCTTTTCTTCTTCCTTCTTTGCCCCGACCACCTTCTCCATGAAGTTGTAGAACCACTGCAGCGCGGCGTCCCAGCCAACTTTGGCCCCCCAGGTGATTAGCGCCACCACGAGTGGCAGGAACGTGTAAGAACCTTGCTCCGCGGGCCAGCTTATACCGACCCACGAGCCGATATCGTAAATTAAAGGGTTGCCGTACGCCCGGAGGCGAATTATGAAGGTTGCTGTGTCGAGCTTGGTGGAGTGAGTAAACTGCAGGCCAAAAAGGGCGAGAAATGCGAGGATACCCAGAATGAGCGCCCATCCCACGAGGCGTTGAACAGCCCGAATGGGCTTCAGCACGGCAGAACGCGCCTTGGACGCCAAGGACCCTGCTCCCTATCGCGAGAATTCTCCGGAATACCGCCGTTCTAAACTACAGGATTCGGCCAGGAGAACCCAATCGCCTGACCGCTCCCACATTCATGACGCTTGCCCTTCTGGTGGCGAACATCATACCACAAATCCGAGCATATCATGAACCTCCGGGGCGGCCGTCACCGGCGTTTTGCTGAGGCGCTTCTGCGCGGACCACACCCTTCGGCCGCTCTCCCGGCTGAGTTCCCAAAGCACGCCCACACCTCTGGGCAGCTTAACAATTACGGCAATAATAACCTGGTTAACCTCCAATTCTCTTGACCCAGATCTGCTGCGTCGTGCTCTTGCCCAGGTGATGCCGGCGGCGATTGGCGTCGATGGTCATGGTTTCGTCGAACGTCTTTTCCAGGACGCGGACTTCCGCGCCCGGCCGCAGTTGCAGGCGCTCGAGGAATGCCAGGAAGTCGGAGTCTCGTTCGTTGACGCGGATCACTTTCACACGCTCGCCGGGCTGAGCCTGGTCCATCGGCTTGGCGCCCTGCCGGCGCAACTTGGCCAGCCCGCCGAAGAAAGGGTTTCCATGCGGGCAGGCGGAATCGCGCCCAAATCGTTCCAGCAATCTCCGCTCCAGGTCTTTGGAAATGGCGTGCTCCAGCTTCTCGGCCTCGGCGTGTACCACTTTCCAATCCATCCCCAGCACGTCCGTCAGCAGCCTCTCGATCAGCCGGTGTCGCACTACCAGACTCTGTGCGCTGGCCCTTCCCTTCGCCGTCAAGCGAATGCGTCCGGCTTTGGGATCGAGGCGAACATTCCCGCGACGCGCTAGGCGCTTCAGTGCCGTGGTCACCGCCGGCGGCGTCACGCCCAGCGCTTCCGAGAGCCGGGCGCTGATGGGCTCCTGAAGTTCCAGTTGCATGTGATAAATCGCCTTCAGGTAGTCCTCTTCCGAGACGCTGGCTTGGCGACTTCGCATTGTTCTGGCTGTCTTCATCTGAATCTGGGAAAAGGTGAAGCCTTCAGCCTTTGCCCTTTGCCTTTTGACTTTTGTCTGCCCGACTTCCTACTTCCTATTTCCTACTCCCGATTCGCATCCTCCACCGACTGGTCAAGCACCTCCAGCAGCGCCGCCACCTGACGCGCGATCGAATCCCGCACGCTGCGGTAGAATTCGATCTCCCGGCCGTAAGGATCGGGGACGTTCCACTCGATCACACGGCCTTTGAAACCCGCGGGGACGGGACAAACGACCTCGCACCCCATGCCCACCACGATGTCCATTTCGGCAACCGGAACGTCCCTCAAACCTTTGGACCAGTGGCCATCCAATGAGATGCCTTTCTCCTTCAGCAGGTCGAAAGTCAGAGGCACGATCTCGCCCAGCGGATGCGAGCCGGCGCTCCAGGCGCGGATTCGTCCCTGCCCCAAGTGATTGGCCAGCGCCTCCGCCATCTGGCTGCGGCAAGAGTTGCCCACGCAAACGAAGAGGACGTTCAACGGTTTCTGCTCTGAGATTTCAGACATAGGAGTCTTTGATATCACAGAAAACTGCTTGAGTCATCGATTCCTTGGGCACAGCAGCGGAACGAATCGGCCGGGCGAAGAAATCACGCTCTCTAGCGTAGATACGTCCTCGTCACAAAGAGAGTAAAACACTATCAGTCAAAATGTCATACTGAATAATAAAGCCTATTGACACCCTCGGGGCCGGAGAGTACAAGGACGCGTAAATATGGCTAACCCAGCCTGTTGACCAGGAAGGAGATCCTATTCATGAAGACCCTATGGTTGATTTTGACGGCATTCGTGTGCCTGCCGGCAGTGGCCCTGGCGCAGGCGGCGCGGGCGCCGCTGCGCTACGACCGAACCAACGAAGTGGCGGTTCGGGGCACGGTTGTGGAAGTCCGCGACCTCGCACGCCCCGGCACACCGCACGGAACCTATCTAGTGTTGAGAACTCCGACTGAGACCTTCAACGTCCACCTCGGACCGCGACGATATGGAGCGAGGGGCCGCACTTCGCTCACGGCTGGCGAGCCGGTGGAAGTGGTCGGTTGCTTCGTGCGCCGCGGTGGATCACCCATCCTGCTGGCGCGCGAAGTCCGCACCGCAGCCGCCGTCCTGACCTACCGAAACGGCCGCGGTTTTCCCATCGTCGGCCGGCGCCAACAACCCTAACCGCCGCACGAGTCTGAGGATCGCGCGGAGCGAAATCTGTTTTGCGAGGAGGGTGCAATGAAAAAGGCAGTCTTCCTGTTGCTCTCGTTATCGACGATTTATTGGATGTCCTGCGGCGGTGGTGGCGGCGGAACCCCCACACCTCCAGCAGTGACCATTAGTATCTCGCCGACCACCTCGTCGGTGGAAATCGGCGCCACAGCGCAATTCACGGCCACCGTCCGCAACGCGACCAACGCTGCGGTCACCTGGCGGGTGAACGACGTGGACGGAGGGAACAGCACGGTCGGAACCATCAGCGCGACCGGGCTCTACACTGCCCCCGGGGCCGTTCCCAGCCCCGGCGACGTCACCGTCAAGGCCGTGGCACAGGCCGACACGAGCAAATCCGCAAGCGCCACGGTCAGCGTGAAGCTCCGAATCACCGTAGCGCCCGCCACGGCAGACGTTCCGGCGGTCGGGACGCAACAATTCACCGCGCTGGTCGAAGGCGTCACCAACACCGATGTAACCTGGCAAGTCAACGGAGTCGCGGGTGGCAACTCGACGGTGGGAACGATATCGGCGGGCGGCCTCTACACGGCGCCGGTGGCGATTCCAGCCGGGGGGACGGTATCTATTACGGCCGTGGCCCAGGCGGACACCTCGAGGTCGGACACCGCGGGCGTCAGCGTTTTTCACTCCAACGCCATGCTCAGCGGCCGTTACGCCTTGAGCTATTTAGGCTGGGATCCCTGCTTCTTTGTCATCGCCGGAAGCTTTAATGCCAACGGCAATGGCACGATCACGAGCGGCCTCGGCGACCTGAACAACTGCACGGATGTCTTCCCGGCCATAACTTTGACGGGGAGTTATTCGGTCAGCGCGGACGGCCGCGTGGAAATCCTGCTCAATGACAGCCTCGCGAACGACTACACGCTCCACGCGGTGATGATTTCCCCCGACCGCCTGCGCCTGATTCAGTTTGATACGTTCGCTACCGGTCAAGGCCAGATCGACAAGCAGGATCCAACTGCCTTCAGTAATGCGGCGTTCACGGGAGGCTACGCGTTCCGGCTCGAAGGATTCGGGTTCACAGGATCCGGGTGGATGGGGGCCGCGGGCCGAATGTCGGCGGACGGCGCCGGCAATCTCTCCGCCGGAGTGATGGACGTCAACGAGGACTATGTTGACACCAACGCGGTAGCCTTTACCGGCACCTATGACATCGCTGCCAGCGGTCGCGGGACGGCTACACTCGATACGCCACTGGGATTCATGAACTTCGCTCTCTACATGGTCTCAGCGAACAAGGCCAATGTCGTTTCACTCGACCTCGTTCCCTGGACTCTGGGCAAAGCCGAGAAGCAGACCCTCGGATCGTTTTCCAACGCCAACCTTACGGGCGATTACGCTTACATCGAGAGCGGAACAAGCGCATTAGGCCTCGGAACCTACTTCAACGCCGGGCGCTTCACCGCAAACGGATCGGGGGCGGTGAGCGCCGGTGTCTCCGATGAAAATGACAATGGCGTCACGGCCGAAAACCTTGCCTTCACCGGCACCTACGCGGCCGCTGCCAATGGCCGCGGTACGGGTTCTTTCGCGTCCACCCGTGGCACTTCCGACTTCAGCTTCTATCTGGTCTCCCCGACGCGGGCGGTCTTCGTCCAGCAAGGCGCCTTCGCGGTGGCGACGGGCGAGATCGAGGCCCAGAGCGGGCCATTCTCGAACGGGTCCCTCACGGGAGACTACGGTATATCCTTTGACGGCTGGCCCAGCATGACTGTCGGCCAGTTCACTGCAACGGGAGCCGGCGCTGCTTCGGGAACAGTGGACATCAACACTTATGATAGCGTCGCAGACGCATTCGTGCTCGAACCGAACCAGGCGTTCACCGCCACTTACTCGGTCACGGCCAACGGCCGGGGGAACTACGCTGTAGCCGATGCTAGCGGCCCCTTGGACTTCCACGTCTACGTGATCTCCGACTCGAAGGTGATTATTATCGGCATGGACGAGGTGCTCTCGGGGGCAGCGGAAAAGCAGTTCTGAGGTTTTGACTGAGAATGTTCATGAGCCATTGAGGCGGCCGGGATTGCATCACCCGGCGCTTCAATGGCTCAGCTTTTTCAGAAAGTATCGGTGAATGGTTTCGTCTTCGGTAAGTTCGGGATGGAAAGTCGCGGCGAGGATATTTCCCTGCTCGACGAGCACCGGCAGGCCGTCGCAGCGGCCAAGCACGCGCACCGCTTCTCCCACGCTGCGGATGATGGGCGCGCGGATGAAAATCATCTCGACGGGACGGTCCACGAGCTCGGGGCACTCGCCGCGCCGCACGCTGCTATCGACTTGGCGGCCGTAGGCGTTGCGCTCGATGCTGATGTCAATCAGGCCCAGATGCTCCTGCGGTGGGTTCAGAACGTCTTTCGCCAGCAGAATCGCGCCCGCGCACGTGCCGAAAATCGGCTTACCCTTTCCCGCAAATTCCAGGATCGCCGGGCCGATCTGCTCGCTGGCAAAGAACTTGAGCATCGTTGTGCTCTCGCCGCCCGGCATGATAAGCCCCGCGACCCCATCCAGGTCGGACGCGCGCTTCACCAGCGTCCACGGCGCGCCAATGCGCTCCAGCATCTTCGCATGCCTCTCGAAGTCGCCCTGAACGGCGAGAACCCCGACCGGTTTGTGGTTGGATTGATTCATCGGTTCATCGGTTCATCGGAAGATCGAGCCATCGACTCAATGGCCCGATGATCCGATCGCCCGATGGCTCGATTCTTCATTTCCATCCCATCCTCTGCTTGAGTTCAGTGATATGCGCGGTGTGATGGCGGCCGTGCCAGGCGTAGAGGCCGAGGTATCTCTCCAGGGTGACGGTCCCCAGCTCCGGATGGCGGAGGATGCGCAGGAAATCCTGCTTCGTCATCGATCGGAGCAGCGTCACCCAACGGCCGTGGAGGGAATCAAGCAGCGTCAACGAAACTTCGGGCGGCAGGGTGCGAGCGTCGGCGGTTTCCGCCCAGCGTTCCTGATCGTAGGGCTTGATGGTCGGCTCCTTTTCGGTCAGCGCCAGCTTGAAGCGTACGTACGCGTTCATATGGCTGTCGGCGAGATGATGGACGACCTGCTGCACCGTCCAGCCCCCTTCGCGATAAGGCGTTTCAAGCTGCTTTTCGTTCAAACCCATCACTGCCGCGCGCATCTTGGCCGGGGTTTCCGCGATTTGATCGATCAGCACCCGGCGCCGCTCGTCGTTCAGGTTCTCTTCCCATTGGAACTTGCCGATGGGATATCTCAAATCGGATGCCATGGAGTCCTCGCTTTCTTGTGTCTTCGTTTGGCGGTATGCGGATACGCCAGCGTTTTCCTTCAACCTGGCTGACCCGTGGCCGTGGTGCTGGGTCAGCGGCTCCTCACAGTGGTGCACGACCTTTCCAGTCCTCGGATCCACGACCATCTCGCGGTACCAATTTCGAGCCCTATCAATAACTCTATCGATCTTCATCCAAACCCCGGACTTGCGGTGCAAATCGTCGCCCGAGATGACTTCCAAGAACGGCTTCTTGCGCTTGAGATCGCGCGCCTTTAGACCGATTTTGTCGTGCATACTGAAACTTTCTGCTGCCTTAACCTCAATACCACGGACGGTGGACCCACAAGAGGGACATGCTGCTCTTTCGCTTGCATGTATGTCCGACGGCTCATCCAACAACTTCCCGCAACCACCGCATTTAACAACTACGCCGCCGTCTCCCACTCTGGTCATTTCCCTTCTCAGCTCGGCTCCGCGTATTCAATTAATGCTCAGGCTACGCAGGCATGGACAAACCCGCTGTGTTTGCGCTTCACACCTGTACGTACGACCTCAAAACTTCACCAGGATCTTTAGACGGTCTGCGTTGTCGTCCCAAGAGAGGAGGAGTTTCTCAAGAGGCTCTGACCGGTTCTTTC
>Ga0315284_10005963_pt1 | contig 17346 bp, 14 predicted proteins | sample YL17G09_16_MG_FD_203696 | JGI IMG/M metagenome (GOLD analysis project Ga0315284, IMG submission 203696) | Sediment microbial communities from Yellowstone Lake, YNP, Wyoming, USA - YL17G09_16 | ecosystem: Environmental > Aquatic > Freshwater > Lake > Sediment | place: USA: Wyoming | collected...
GGGTAATGTTGCCGATGCGGCGGCAGAGGTCTTCGCGCGCTTTGTCGTCGCCAGGGTCGGGCATCAGCGCGGCGATGATGGCGGCGCGGCAAGCGGCCAGCGGTCGGCGGGCCGGCCAGATGTGCAACGTGCTGATATGGCCGTGCCGGACGTTCTTTTCGTGCTTGGAGTCTTCAGAGACTTTTTTGAGCGGAAAGGCTTCTTCGATCAGGCGTCTTGTCATAGAGTCAGGTTTTCAGGACACAGATTTCACAGATGAACACAGATAACACATCTGTGGAATCTGTGTTCATCTGTGTCCAGGCTAATTCATACGAACATGTAGAATCTAATTTGCTCGGGCACGGAACTTCATCACTTTGGATGGCGTATGGCGGCGCAACTCGGCCATGAACGCTTCGTCGGCGCAGATAGACGCATCTATTTCTGCACGATGGTCGTGGTAATAAGACAATGCGGCGTAAACCTCGCCCAGTTCCAGACCATGCTCAGTCGCGATTTCGTCGGGGTCGAGGCCCAGCCGCTCGTGCCAGATGGCAATATCCTGCACCGCGATGCGATGACCGGAAATGTGCGGTTTACCGCCGCACACATCGGGCGTCACCTCAATATGTCCAACCATAACGGCTGCCATAATATTCCTCACTTGATTTCGGCCAAAACTTGAGTCGGATAACGGCAGGTCAAAACTTGATCCAACCGTTCCCGCTGTTCGCGGTCGAGCGTCATCAGCACCGTGCCAAAACGCAATGCGACGGCGGCGTATACGGCATCGCTGCCGCGCAGCCGGTATTGCGCGGCGGCATCGGCGGCTTGCTGGGCCAACGTCGTGTCGAGATTGACGAGCACTAGATTGGGCAATCGGCTCAAGGCGCTCGCAAAATCGCGAGCCAGCGCCGCATCGCCCCGCACGCGGCTGATGGTGGCGGCCACTTCGGGCAGCACCAGCGTCGGCACGATGATGGGCGTGGCCTGTTCCCGCAGCCAGGCCAACACGCGCTGGCTTTCCGCATGACCTGCCTCGGACGGATTGAAAGCGTTGAGAAACACGCTCGCGTCAACGGTAAAGGGTCGGGCCATCAGCGTCGCATCTCCGAAAGAACGTCGGCGCTGCTCACACCCGCCGGCCAGCCGCGTCCGATTTCTTTGCCCAGCCGCGTCAACTCATCCCAGGCTGGAGACTCGCTGGAATCCGCGCGGCTCGGCTCCTGGGCATCGAGCGGTGATAGCAGGCCCACGGGCCGCCCGCGATATGTGATGATATAGCGGGCGCGTCGCTTGCGCACGCTGCGCACGATTTCCGAGGCTTTTACCTTTAGCTCCCGCACACCAATCTCGCGCATGGTTCACCCCACAAGTAGTTATTTATGTGACTACATTTTACTTCTTTTGGTGTACCGTGTCAATCACATTCGCCGGGCAGGTCGAGCAAGTCGTCGGCGTCAATCGTCACGCCGCCCTTAGGCCGCCCGATGCCCTTGCCCGCTGGGTCAGCATAGCGCCTGAGATCTGGCTTTGTCTCGCAGTTGAACACGACGTACAGCCAGTACTTTTCTCGGTGATTGTTGGCCTGTGCCCACTCGTTCGGCGTCAGATCCAGATCGCCCACACGGGCGCGGCCTTTGACCTCGATAAAGCGCACCGAGCCATCAGGCCGAACCGAGCGCAGGTCAAAGCCCATCTTGCGCTGCGGGTCGCTCACGTCTTCCACCGTCGCGCCGCATCCTACTTCATGATCGCGGGCCACCTTCATCGCAATCGCCTCGACCTTGTCGTCACGGCGGCGTTGAGCTTGTCGCAGATCCCCGTCAGGGGAATCGGGCGGGATGGGCAACACGAGCGCGCGAACGTAAATCGTCACCGGCCCCAGGCCCATCCGGTCAATCTCGGAAATATAGGCTGATTCGGTTTCGGCGCGTCTGGCGTCGAGCGCGTCGAGTTCATGCTCGCATTCGGCCAGCTTGGTCTTGGCCGCCGGAATGTTTTTGGCAACGGCATCCTTGAGCACCTGGCGCTGTTCGAGCAGTTCGGCCTCGCGCAAGTTGTAACCTTCGCGCAGTTGTTTTTGTCGCTCCGGCAAGCGTTCTAACGCTTCAGCGCGCAGTCGCTCCAGCCTCGGCGTGCCTTCAGTCTCGTACAGGAACGCCTCAACGGGAGCGAGATCGTCCCAACCTTGCAAAGGTTCCGGAACCTTTGCAAGGTTATCGCCCTCGCCGGCGGCGAGGAGCGTCATCAGCCAGTGCGCAGGGAGCGCTTCACAACGCCCATCCGCATCGCGCCGGATCCCCAGCATCGCTTCGTCGAGGATTCGAGGCGCTTCGCCGTTCGTGCCTGGCTCGCGAATGATGGGCACCTTGGCCAGGTAAAACAGGTAAGGCGCATCAGCGCTTTCGTCAAAGAACACCCCGCCGCGTTCGCCCGCGTGATCATGGTGGCCCTGGAACAAGGTCGCCACGGCGTCAAACGTGGTCTCGCCAGGATGCAGATAAATAGCCTGCGGCTGAAGCGCGTCTTCCGGCATGGCGAGCACGCGGTCGAACGTCAGCGCGTCTCGGATTTGTTCGGGGTAGGTGTCTATCGCGCGTTGAACCGTGTCAGGGCAGTCGGTCACGCGGAACATGCCGGCCACGTCGCCCTCGGTCGTGACGCCCACGAGCGGCGCGGCGTCGTGAAAGAATCCGCGCACATAGGCTGGCATCATGCGCTTCATCTCGGCGGATTCTTGTTGCTGCTTGAGCGCCTCGAGCAGGCTGCGCACTTCTGCCACTTCAACCTTGCGCGCTTGCTCGGCCAGTTGAGCCTTGACCTTGTCGGCCGTCACGCCTTGATCAATCTCTTGCGCCACTTCTCTGTCGCGGCCTCCGACGGTCGCTTCGAAAATGAGTTCGGACAGCGATTTACCCTTGAACTGCTGGCCGATCACATCAAAGACGCTATCGTTGCCCAATTCCTTGCGGATGCGTTCCAGCTTTTCGAGCAAGACCTTGAGCACACGTCCTTCGCGCGTGCCCGAGGCCACCAGATTGAGCAACAGGACGGCGTGCTTTTGCTTGTAACGGTGGACGCGGCCCATGCGCTGCTCGATGCGCGCCGGGTTCCAGGGGATGTCGTAATTGACCAGCAGCCAGCAAAACTGCAAGTTGATGCCTTCGCCCGCCGCATCGGTGGCGACAAGGTAACGCGCGCCGCGTGGCTCGCGAAATTTCTCGACCTCGACTTCGCGCCGCTTGTAATCCAGCGTGCCGTCAATTCGGGCGAGCCTGCCGGTCAGCCCCAGCCCTTCCAATCGGCCCACCAGGAAATCGGCTGTGTCGCGGTGCTCGGTAAAGATCAAGACTTTGGTCTCGGCATAGTCTTGCAGCGCTTGCCACAGTTTGTCAAACTTGCTTTCGTGCTTGAGATCGTACACACAGCGAGCCAGCACGACGAGTCGCTTGACCTCTTCCAGTTCGACGCGCAACTCGTCAATCGTGCGCGCTTCGGTCGCGCCGGCCAGGTCGTCGTCAAAGCGCTCGGACTCTTCCTGCTCGTCTTCGGTTTCTTCTTCGTCGCCGGTCTTGGCCTCGCGCAAATCCACGGTGGGAAGTGTGCTTTGCTTGCGCTGGAATTCTTCGGCGGCCACAAGCCCAGCTTCCATCTGGCGCACATCCTCAGTCAGCTTGGCTTCGCGCCGTTCCAGCGATTTGAGCAGCGCCCAGGTGGAACTAGCCAGTCGCCGCTGCAAGACGCCCATCGCCAGCTTGGCCGCCGACTGGTTACGACGTCGTGCGCGGTCATAGTGCGTCTCGCAGTATTGCGTGACCTGATCGTACAGGTCTTGCTCTTGTCCCACGCCCTGGACGAGCGGGTATTCGATGGTCTTGCTCTCGCGCGGCGGGAAAATCTTGCCGCCATCAAAGTGGATCATTTGTTCCTTCATCCGCCGCAGCAGGTGAGCACGTCTGCGTTTGGCGCTCATGCGGTCAAAAGCCTCTTGGGCCGCCAGCAGTTCAGGCTCAAGCAATCGCCAGAGGAAATAGTAGGGCTCATCTTTGCCCATGTGCGGCGTGGCGGTGAGCAGCAGCAGATGATTCTTTTGCGCGGCGATTTCTTCGGCCAGCGAGTAGCGGTTGGACTTGTCCACCGTCCCATCCGCGTTGCGGCGAGCCGAGAGCTTGTGCGCCTCGTCAAAGATGACGAGGTCATAGGGCGGAGCATCGAACAAGTGCTGGCGCATCCGGTCACGCCAGAGTGTGTCCACGCTCACGATTGCCAGGTCGTTGCGCGGATCGAGGAATGGATTGTCGCGTTGAGCGTCCGCGCTTTCGAGAATATGAAAGCGCAACCGGAACAAGTTGCGTAGCTCTTTTTCCCAGTTGCCCACCAGACCCGCCGGGGGAACGATCAGCACGCGATTGATCAGGCGGCGCAAGAGCATTTCGCGAATGTAGAGGCCGGCCATGATGGTCTTGCCTGCGCCAGCATCGTCAGCCAGTAGGAATCGCAAGCGTGGCTGTTTGAGCAAGTGATCGTAGACCGCGATCAACTGGTGGGGCAGGGCGTCAATGAGCGAGGTCTCGGTGGCAAAGACGGGATTGAAGAGGTAGGCGTGTTGCAGCCGGTAGCTTTCGGCCAACAGGCGCACCGTTTCGCTGTCGGCCCTGAAAGCGGATGCCCCCGATTCCATGTTCTCAAATCGCCGCTCGACTTCAGAGACCGGAAATGTCATCGGCTCAAGTGCGCCGGTGTGCGAGTCCTTGAACCAGATTTTGACCACGCGGCCCAGAGGCTCGACGGCGTGGATGAGCCGCTCGCGATTGCGATGCCGGTCAAAGACGCGGGTGCCGGGTTTGAGAGTAGATAGGTCGGCCATTGGAATTTGCTATGATGGCCAGTGTCGGGAAGGAGCAGTTGACCGGACGAAATACTGGTCATCCCCTATTGAATCAGTGATCGTTACAAAGAAAGAGCCCTTGCGCTGTCGAGGCGAGCGGCCGGTTGTGATAGACTGAGGTCGCCACGCACCCGCACCCCGTTCGCAGTGTCCGAGGTGTGCAAGCGCCGTGGGACACTCTTTTACTTCGCCTGCGATGAAGCCGCAAACGAAAAGGGCCGCAAGTAGAGCAGAGTGTTATCTGGCACGGTAGGAAACCCTTACAGGTACATGCCAACGGCATCGCCCTGGCAACCGGCCTGGGAATTGCTCCACGCCGATTTCTGCAAGACGGTCGTCGCGCGTCAGTCGAACGCCACCCCGTCCGTGACCGTGCAACCGGCGTTGCTCGCTGGCGATCCTGCTATCCGAATACTTGAACATACCGATTACGCCGCACTCCCGTCAGCCGTATAGACCCGAACATCCGTGCGCACAGTTTCAGAGATGCACCCATATGACAATATGCCAGGTGACTTGTGAGCCGCTACCTGCTTTTGATACTTCTGGACAAGTGTGATCGTAATGCGCTTGCGCTTCAACTCATATGGCAGCAGCAAAAGAGACGGTGCGGACTAGAGAACCACACTCAATCCAAAGAACTGCTCTGCCAACCCAGCAAGTAGGGAATCAAACAGAAGGTGTCCAGCACAACCCAACCGCGCAAGAACCGATAAATCGCTTGGTATGGAGATTATAGACCCATCACCCTGTTTGTCAATGCGACAGTGTAGCCACAACAAAAGCCAAGCCATCTAGCCTGGCCAAGTCGCTGTTCCGTGGTATCACACTGCTGCCGGTTGCCCGACCTGGGTGAGCAAGGCAGAGGTGACGGGGCCAGTGTCCAGGGGAAGAGAGGCGGTAAAGATTAGCAATTGATTCACTGTTGCCATTAGACCCGATTTGTGCTAAAGTTAGTGCGCCCCCAGAGGAGAGGAAACGGTGACAGAAAAGATTCTTCTCATTGACGACGACGTAGATACGCTCAAGCTGATCGGCCTGATGTTGCAACGTCGAGGCTACCAGATCACGGCGGCGCAGAACGGGGCGCAGGCGCTCGCCAAGGTCGAAAGCGAGATACCCGACCTGATCATCCTCGACGTGATGATGCCGGATATTGACGGCTACGAAGTCTGTCGCCGTCTGCGCGCGAACCCCAAGACGGCGTCCATCCCCGTCATCATGTTCACCGCCAAGACGCAGGTGGGCGATAAAGTCGCGGGCTTTCAGGCCGGCGCCGACGACTATCTCACCAAGCCGATTCACCCGGCCGAGCTGGCCAGCCACGTGGAAGCCATCCTGCTTCGGTCGGCGCGCGCCAGAGAGGCCGCGCCCACCGTGGCGGCTCACACCATCGGCTTTATCGGCTGCAAGGGCGGCGTGGGCACGACGACGCTGGCCGTGAACGTGGCCGTGGCGCTGGCGCAAGATGTCGCCCAGGGCAAGCGCGTGATCATGGCCGAGTTGGTGTCCGGGTCGGGCGGCGCCGGGCTGCAATTGGGATTCACTCGCCCGACCGGGCTGGCCACGCTGATGACCCGGCCAGCCGAAGATTTGGACCAGCGCCTGGTAGAATCACACCTCATCACGCACTCGAGCGGCATCCGGCTGTTGCTGGCATCCCCCGAGCCGCGCCGCGGCGCATTGCCAGCGCCCCAGACCGAAGCCACCATTCAGCAGTTGGGCCGGCTGTGCGACTATTTGGTGTTCGACCTGGGCTGCGGGCTGGAAGACGCCGGGCGCGCCGCCATCAAGCAGTGCCGCTATATCGTGCTGGTCGCCGAGCCGCAGCGCGTGTCGCTGGCCCTGGCCCAAGAGATGATCGCCCAATTGCAGGCAATGGATGTGCTGCGCGACCACATCGGCCTGGTGCTGTTCAACCGCGCGCCCTCGGCGGCCACCGTGACCAAGAGCGCCGTCGAAGGAATGTTGGGTGAAGTCGTCTCGGTCATCCCGGCCGTGCCCGAGCTGTCGTTTCAGGCAGTCGAAAAGGGCGTGCCACTCTACTTGATGCAACCCGGCAATCTCGTATCCACCCAGATTCGTGATTTGACGAAACTCGTCGTATCGAAATGAGCCCGATTGACCAGGCAGTTGACCTGCTGCTCCACTCACATCACGCCATCGCGCTGACCGGGGCAGGCGTCTCGACGCGCTCTGGCATCCCGGACTTTCGCAGCCCCGGCTATGGCCTCTGGGAGCAAGTGGACCCAATGCAAGTCGCCTCCGTCGCCGCGTTCCGTCAAAGGCCGGAAGTGTTTTTCAATTGGATCCGCCCGCTGGCGCGCCTCGTGCTGGAAGCGCAACCTAACCCGGCGCACAAGGCATTGGCCCAGATGGAAGCCGTAAGAGTCCTCAAGGCCGTCATCACCCAAAACATTGACGGGCTGCACCAAAAAGCCGGCAGCCGATGCGTGCTCGAAGTTCACGGTCACTTGCGCCAGGCGACGTGTATTCGCTGCTACAAGGTCTTTGCCAGCGAGCAATTTGTGGAAACATTTTTGGCCGAGGGCGGCCTGCCGCGTTGTCCCGAGTGCGGCAACGTGCTCAAGCCGAATGCCATCTTGTTCGGCGAGCAGCTCCCGGCCGTGGTGATGCGGGACGCGCAGCGCCACTCGCAGCAGTGCGACGTGATGCTGGTGGCAGGATCGTCGCTAGAAGTGGCGCCCGCGTCCGAGCTGCCCTATCTCGCGCGGCGGCACGGCGCGCGGCTGATCATTGTCAATCTGCAACCCACGTACTTGGACGACCAGGCGGACGTCACGCTCCACGACGACGTGGCCAAAATCCTGCCCCAAATCGCCCAAGCTTGCGGAATGCCGACCCCCGAATATGACCAAGTCTGATTCGACCAAACAGACCAGTCGCCTGGAGCGATTGGAAGCGCTGCTGGTGTTGGGCCGCGTGCTCAATTCCACACTCGACCTGCCCACGCTGCTCGATCTCATCGTCAATTCGGCGCGCGAGACGACCGACAGCGAGGCCAGCTCCATCTTGTTGCTCGATAGCAAAAGCGGCGAGCTTTACTTTGAGGCAGCCAGCGGCAGCGGCGAGGCGATCAAGCGCGTCGTCGTACCGCTGGATTCCAGCATCGCCGGGTGGGTGTGTCGCAGCGGCGAGCCGCTGATCATCGCGGACACCAGCCGGGACACTCGCGTTTACAAGCAAGCCGACGCCCAGAGCGCGTTCACCACGCGCTCGATCCTGGCTGTCCCGCTCAAGGTCAAGGACAAGACCATCGGCTGCCTGGAGGCGGTCAACAAGTGCGGCAGCGAGTCATTCAGCCAAGAGGATATTGAGATACTCAACACGCTCGCCGCGCAAGCCGCCGTCGCCATTCAAAACGCGCAGCTGTTCGCGCAGAGCGACCAGATCGCCGACATGGTTCACGAGCTGCGCACGCCGTTGACCGGCATCGTGGCCTACAGCGAGCTGTTGCTGCGCCCCAACCTCAAGCCAGAGATGGTCGCCCAGTTCGCCGAGACGATTAATAAAGAATCCACGCGCCTGGCGCAATTCATCAACGACTTTCTCGACCTGGCGCGCTTGCAGTCAGGCCGGACGCGCATCGCGCGCCAGCCGGTGGAGATGGATCGCCTCGTGCGCGAAGTCGTGCAGTTGATACAGCCGCAGGCCTCTCAGCGCGGATTGACGTTGATCGGCCAGGTCCCCGATAACCTGCCGCTGGTAAAAGGCGACCAGGAGCGGTTAAAGCAGGTGATGATCAATCTCGTCAGCAACGCCATCAAATACAACCGTGAAGGGGGCCGTGTCGAGATCATTGTGGGCGCAGACAACAACGGTATGCGCGTGCAGATCAAGGACACGGGCAAAGGCATTCCGCCGGATGCTCTGCCGCATTTGTTTGAGAAATTTTATCGCGTGCCCGATTCTGAAGGATGGGCGCAGGGCACCGGCCTGGGGCTGTCTATCGTCAAACAACTCATCGAAGCGCACGGGGGCCAGATCGAAGCCGAAAGCCAGGTGGACGTCGGCACGACCATGACGTTCACGCTGCCTGTGACAAAGAACCAATGACGAATGTCGTCATTCGTCATTCAAAATTCGATGAGCACCTTTAGTGTTCCTCGCTGTCCCGCGCGCTCGAACGCCGCCAGACCCTCGGCTAACGAATAACGGGCCTGGATGAGCGGCGACACTTTGAGTTTTTGCTCCAATAATCGCAGCGCCGGCTCGAAAGGGCCACAACGCGAGCCGACCAGCGAGACTTCATCTACAACAACCATAGTGAGATTGGCTTCCACTGCGCCGTGATAGGTGGATTTGAGGACTATCGTTCCGCGCGGGCGGACGAGCTGCCGAGCCATAGCAAACCCCTCCGGTGTGCCGGTCGCCTCCACAACGATGTCATATAGACCTGACAGGTCTCCCAGACCTGTCAGGTCTTGTGTGGTTCGGATGCCCCGCTGCGCTAGAATCCCCAGCGACTCCAAGTGATGGCCGATGACCAGCAAATCGCAACCGGTCAGTTGCAACACCTGCGCGCACAAGAGGCCCAGTTTGCCATCGCCCAGCACGACCACGCGATCCGTCGGGCGGATGTGGACAGCTTGCGTGATCTCGCACGCGGCGGCCAGCGGCTCGGCGAATACGGCGGTTTCATCGGACACACTGTCCGGCACACGATGCAGATTGACGACGGGCAAGCACAGATATTCGGCAAATGCGCCGTCGCGCCCGGCGATGCCGAGCGTGGTGCGATGCGGGCAATGCGTCGGGCGGTTCGCGCGACACGCCTCGCACGCTCCGCACGCCGCGTTGATCTCGCCGACGACGCGCTGGCCGATCCACTCCGGCGCAGACTCGCATCGGACGACCTCGCCGACAAACTCGTGGCCTGGCACGCCGCGAAACGACAGGTAGCCACGCGCCAGTTCCAGGTCCGTGTTGCACACGCCCGCCAGCCGGACGCGAACCAGCGCCTCGCCCGGCGGTGGAATCGGCGCGGGGTAATCTTCACGTAGCGTCAGTGTCTTGTCCAGGTAAAGCGCGCGCATGGCTCACCTCTTTCAAGTCAGAGTCGCTATCCGAAATCTGATTTCCGACCTCCGACTTGCGCTCAAACTTCCATCACTGGCGAATCCTCCGCCAAATACTTGCATTCCGCTTGCGCGCCGCAGTACGTGCGCGTCCAGCCGGCCAGCTCCTGGCAAATCGCTTCCACGTCGGCGCGCGTGACGGGTAGCAGGCCGTCCACGTTGATGGCAACGCGCGTTGTTTCGCGCGTCAGCTTGGTGAACTCGGCCTGCCGCCACGTCCAGCGGCGACACAGCACCGTCTTGCCGGAAAGATAGACGACTTCGCCCGGTTCGGGATGCTCGACTTCTGTCGTGCCGAACGGCGTGAACGTCTCATCGCCAGTTGCATAGCGCAACCAGAGCGGCTCGGCGCACACGCCTACGTCGTGCCCGCCGATGGGGACAATGTTCTTGAGCGAGGCGACGTTGCACAGCGCGGCGAGTGCGTTGACGTAGGGCAGTTCGCCGCCCTTGCGCGCGCGCTTGACCATCGCCTCGATGGAGACGAGATACTTGCTCGGTCTTGCGCCAAACGCCGAATACGCCGCGCGCCACGCTGCAAAATTCGGATGGCCGTCCAAATCGGTCCGCGCGCGCAGCGTCTCTTGAGCGCTCTTGAGCATCCGCGCCACCTCGTCAATCGGCCCTTCGAGGTTGACCGCGTCCCTCACGACGACCACGCCGCGCACGTAGCCAGGATAACGCGTGAACAGTTCAGGCGAAACGCTGTAAAGCATCCTTCACCTTCTTTAACGCCAAGACGCCAAGCCGACAAGGCGCAAAGGTCAATGGAAACTTTGCGACCTGGCGTCTTGGCGCCTTGCGTTGAGGTCTTGCTATTACGCTTGTGACGGGCGCGGGCCGAGCAAACCGAACAGATTGCGGAACTCGCCCAACTCCCACGAGACGACCAGCGGCACCGCGTTGCAGAGCGAGGCGTACGTCCCGCTCATCAAGCCGACCAGCATAACAGCGATAAACTGCTTGATCGTCGCGCCGCCGAACAGCAGTATGCACACCATAACAAAGATGGCGTTGAGCTGCGTGGTCAATGATCGCTGCAACACCTCCAGCAGGCTGCGGTTGACGATGGCCTCGAACGGCTCGCCGCGCCGCTTGGGAATATTCTCGCGGATACGGTCATAGACGACGATCGTATCCTGAACGCTAAAGCCGATCACGGTGAGCATCGCCGTCAGGAACAGCACGTCTGCTTCCCAGCCCAAGAGCAACCCTGCCAGGCTCATCATGCCAGTCGTCACCAGGATGTTGTGGACGACGGCGACAATGGCGCAGGCGGCATAGCGCACCGAGTGCGGCACGCGCCGGAATGCGAACCAGATGAACACCAGGATGACCAGCGCAGTCACAATGACGGCGTATAGAGCCGCGCGCGTCACCTCGCCGCCGATGGACGGATTGACGACGTCAAACGTCGAGCGATTCGTGTCCAGCGACGCGATAGAGCTGCCCAGCGCGGCCTTGATCTGATTCACCTTGTCAGATTCCATAAAGCTGGCGCGCACCTGCCAGAGGTTATCTTCTAGGCGACCGAGGCGCTGAATCATTGCATTGCCTTCACCGAAATCGGTGAACACCGTACGAATGCCACCTTCGGTCGCCGCGCCTTTGAACTGGAGCACGAACAAGCTGCCGCCCGTAAAGTCAACACCCAAGCGCACGGGCGAGCCGAACGTGATCGTCGAATAAACCATGGCGGCCACGCCCAGCAAAATCACGGCGGACGAGAACAAGTAATACCATCTGCGATTTTGAACAAAGTTCCACATGCTACACCCCCATCAGCCAGCGCTTGTCGTTCAACCGGTCGCCCACCCAGGCCGTCACCGTGCGCAGGAACGTGTGCGTGACAATGACCGCGGTGAACATGCTGATCAGTACGCCCATGAACAAGGTGATCGCAAAGCCCTTGACGGTGCTGGCGCCGAATTGAGAGCCGAACCCGAACAAGATGACACACGTGATGAGGGTGGACAGGTTCGAGTCGCGGATGGCGGCCCAGGCCCGGTCAAAGCCGGCCTCGACCGCTGCGCGCAAGCTGCGCCCGGCGCGCAGTTCTTCTTTCATGCGCTCAAAGATCAACACGTTGGCGTCCACCGCCATGCCCGTCGAGAGCAAGAAACCGGCAATGCCGGGCAGCGTCAGCGTGACGGGGATCAGCTTGTAGAGCGCGAACGTGATCAGAGCAAAGGTGATGAGCGCCAGGTCGGCCAGCGCGCCCGGCAGCCGGTAGTAGAGCAGCATAAAGGCCAACACCATGATCAAGCCGATCACCCCGGCGGTGATGCTTCGATTGATAGAGTCCTGGCCGAGCGTCGGACCAACCGCGCGGCTTTCGACCACGCGCAACGCTGTGGGCAGCGAGCCGGAGCGCAATTGGATTGCCAGCTTCTGCGCCGCTTCGATGCTGGCGCTGCTGCCCAGCGTGATGACGCCCTGTCCTTCAGGAATAGGGCTGCGGATGCTGGGACAAGAGACGACAACCTTGTCCAGCACGATACACAGATAGTAACGTCGCCCGCCCAGTGTTTGTTCGTTATTGGCCGCAGTGAACTGGGCAAAGATGCTCACCCCCGAAGGATTGAGCTGGAAGGCGACCTCGGGTTCGTTGAGCTGGCCGCGCGTCACGCGCACCGAGGCCATGTGTTTGCCGTTGATGACGGTCTCGTAGGTGCGCTGCGACTCGGTGAGTGCCCCTGTGCCAGTGAGCGTCGCCGTAGTCGTGACGGGTATCGGCGTCTCCGCCTCGCTGGCCGTGGAGATATTGGTGCGAATCTTGGTGCCTTCGGGGATGTCGGTGTAGCCGGCGTCCACAAATTCCAGGAACGCCTGCTCGCGGACAGTGGCGATCGCCAGTTCGGGATCGCTGACGCCGGGCAGTTCCAAGACGATGCGCCGGTCGCCGAATTTTTGCACCAACGGCTCGGTCACGCCCAACGCATCCACGCGGTTGCGGATCACGGTGATGGCCGCGTCCATATCTTCGGCGGCCACGGCCACGTTCGACGGCACGTCAGCTTCCATCACCACTTGCAGCCCGCCCTGCAAATCCAGCCCTTGCGCCACTTTGATCGCGCGGCGCTCTGACGACTGCCAAAACAGCAACTTGGCCCAGACGGGCTGCGTCATGTCTTCGCCGGTCAGTCCTTTGGGGCGTTGATACTCTACGTTGGTCACGCTGACCACGATTGTCACCGCCACGAGGGTGATGACAATGATCAACCAGACTAGGGTGCGGTCTTTCATGTCGAGTCCTCATTGCAGAAAATAACCGGCCACGCAATGGCCGGCAAGCAAAGCTGATTATAAACGAAGGCTGAATAACTGTCAAACAACCATTCTACCGCCGAGTGTTTCTTGGTTCTGCCTCTTGCGTCCTGCGAAATCCGTGATACACTTATCGCATCTCGACCAAGAGACATTCCTTTATGCGTTGTCTAGTCGTTTCCGACGTTCACGCCAACCTCGCCGCTTTTGAAGCGGTGCTCCACGACGCAAACCCATTTGATGTGATCTGGTGCTTGGGCGATATGGTCGGTTATGGGCCGGACCCTAACGCGTGCATCGACCGGCTGCGCGAACATCCACACGTGTGCCTGGCGGGCAATCACGACTGGGCGGTGCTGGGCAAGTTGGACATTCGCGGCTTTAATGCCGACGCTCGCATCGCCAACCAGTGGACGCAAGGCGTGATCAACCAGGCCGCGCGCGATTACTTGCGAAACTTGCCGCCGTTGCGCGTCGAACAAGGCTATACGCTGGCGCACGGCAGCCCACGCCAGCCGATCTGGGAATACATCCTCGATCCATTGACCGCCGAATTGAATTTTACTGCCTTCGAAACGCAAATCTGCCTGGTCGGGCACACGCACGTGCCCGTGAGCTTTTACATCTCGGACGACAACGACGATGGCCCGTGCGAGCCACGCCCGCCGCGCTGTGGCAAGGTCGTCTCGCTGGCGGACGGGCGCTGGATCATTAACCCGGGCAGCGTCGGCCAGCCGCGCGACGGCGATCCAGATGCCTCTTATGCCATCCTCGACCTGGACGCGAACACGCTGGAGCATCGTCGCGTCGAGTATCCCATCGAGGAAACGCAGGAAAAAATGCGCGAGGTCAAGTTGCCGGTTCGCCTGATCGAGCGATTGTCGGTCGGACATTAGATTAACCTTCCTGCAAGTTTAGGAACAGGCGGAGAGGTGAGTGGATGTGGGAACCCGGCAGTTGGAAGAGGCGTCCTGAGCGCAGAATGGTCTTTGCGAAAGGAGTGTCGAGATGAACCGAAAAATCTTTGGATCCCTGCTTGTGATCGTGCTGCTGACTGGAGCCGCCGGATGTGGCGGCGCGGCTACGCCTGCGCCTCAGGCCTCGCGTGGCTTCGCCCCTGGAGCGCCGCCCCCTGCTGCGCCCGTGGAAGAGGCCATAGTAGTTACCCCAGCCGCCGGCAGCCAAACTCAACCTGGCAATCAGCCTCAGGCTGCCAATGCCGCCGCTGCGGAACGGATGATTGTCTACTCAGGTCAACTCTCGCTGGTGGTCAAAGACACGCCAGTGACCGTAGAGCAAATCTCCCAGATCGTCAAGAATGTCGGTGGATTCGTCGTCTCGTCGAACACATACCAGGATCAAGGGCACGCTCGCGCAACGATGACGATTCGCGTTCCCGGTGAAGACCTGGCCCAGCTCAAAGCAACACTGTCCAAGATCAAAGCGCTGGCATTGCAAGTGGAACAAGAAAACCTCAATGGTCAAGATGTGACCGACCAATACGCTGACACGCAAGCTGAGATTGAAAACCTCACTGCTCAGCGTGACTCGTATCGCACACTACTCGACCGCGCCACCAAGATGGAGGACATTCTCAGCATCCAGGCGCGGCTCGATGACGTTCAGGGGCGGATCAACCGGCTGACCGGCCAGCAGTTGAAGGTGAAGGAGAACGTCAAGTTTGCCACGGTCAACATCACGCTGACGCCGGACGTGCTGGCGGAACCCGTCGCCATCGGCACATGGCGACCGCAGGGCACTGCGCGTAGCGCGTTCCAGGCGTTGATTTGGTCGCTGCAACGCCTCGGCGATCTCCTGATCCTTGCGGGCATCTGTATCCTGCCGGCTGCGCTGCTGATCGGCTTGCCGCTGTACCTGATTATCCGCTTTGCGCGTTCGCGGCGGCGCAAGAAAGCCGCACCCGCAGCCAGTTAGTCGCGTCGTCGGTTGGTCATGTAGCCAATGAGTCGTGCAGTCGGGTAGTCCAGTCGTTGGGCCACCCGACTATTTGGCTACTGGCTTACTTGTCTACCCAACCATGGAGTCTGAAATGTCAATTGGTGTCGTAATCCTTGCCGCTGGGATGGGCACGCGAATGAAATCCGATTTACCCAAAGTGCTGCACCGCGTGTGCGGCAAGCCGATGGTGGCGCACGTTGTTGACGTCGCGCGCGAGCTGACCGGGGAGCGACCTCTCGTCGTCATCGGCCATCGCGCGGACTTGGTACGCCAGGCGTTGGGCGACGCGGCCGAGTTTGCTTTGCAAGAGCCGCAACTGGGCACCGGCCATGCGGTGATCCAAGCGCAATCTGCGCTGATAGGCAACGCTGATACTGTGCTCGTCCTCTATGGCGATACGCCCTTTGTCACCGTCGAGACCCTCCGTGCGATGCTGGATCATCAAGCGCGGGAGCAAGCTGCGGCAACGATCCTCACCTTCCGCCCACCCGACCCGCTGCGATTGGGGCGCATCGTCCGCGACGAAGCAGGCCACGTGCGCGCTATCGTCGAATTCAAAGAAGCTACGCCGGAACAACTCGCCATCCGTGAAGTCAACAGCGGCATCTTGTGCTTCCGGGCCGATTGGCTGTGGTCACACCTGGGCAACTTGCCGGTCAAGCACGGCGAGCGATACTTGACTGACCTGGTTGAGATGGCTGTAGCCGAAGGTCTTATCGTCGCCGCGTTGGAGGCTGCCACCGACGAAGTGATGGGCATTGACGACCGTGCGCGATTGGCCTGGGCAGAGCGCAAGATGCGCGCGCGCATCAACGAACAGTTGATGCTCTCCGGCGTGACGATGATTGATCCGGCGACGACCTACGTCGAGGCCGGCGTCGCCATCGGCGCGGACACGGTCGTCTATCCGAACACTCACCTGCGCGGCAAAACGATCATCGGGCGCGAGTGCTCAATTGGCCCGAACACGATCATTAGCGATTCCACCCTCGGCGACCGATGCGAGGTCAAGGCTTCCGTGTTCGAAGGCGCAACGCTGGAGAACGACGTGGACGTGGGACCATTCGCGCACCTGCGCAAGGGCGCGTATTTGTGCAGTCACGTCCACATGGGCAACTATGGCGAAGTGAAAAACTCGCGGCTGGGGCCTGGGGCCAAGATGGGCCACTTTAGCTACCTGGGCGATGCCGACGTGGGCGCGAACGTGAACATTGGCTGCGGGACGATCACCTGCAACTATGACGGCGCAAAGAAGCACAAGACCGTCATCGGCGAAGGCGCGTTCATCGGCAGCGACACGATGCTGCGCGCGCCTGTGACGATTGGCAAGGGCGCGGTCACCGGCGCAGGTAGCGTCGTCACGCATGACGTGCCGGACGGCGCGGTGGTGTACGGCGTGCCCGCGCGGGAGAAACAGACGAACGACGAGTAAAGATATTCGTCCTTCGTCGTTTGTCGGAGATAGCCAGATGGTTGCCGAGCTTGTCTTGCTCGTAGCGCTCGTGATACTGAATGCCTTTCTGGCCGCCTCTGAAGTGGCGATTGCGGAGGTGCGCAAGTCGCGCCTGGCAAAGCTGATCGAGCAAAAGCACGCCGCCGCCAAGTCGTTGGAACGGCTTGCGCAAGATTCCAGCCGGACGCTCGCCACGCTGCAATTGGGCACGACGCTGGCGAGTTTCCTGGCGGCAGGCACTGCCGCAATCATGCTTGCGCCGCAACTGGCAAGCTATATGGCGCGCGCCGCGTGGCTCGCGCCATATAGCTTGCTGCTGGCAGTTCTCATCGTTACGTTTGCATTGGGGCTGGTGATGCTCGTCCTGGGCGAGCTGGTCCCCAAGTCGCTCGCGGCGCGCCACGCCGAACCCATTGCGCTCTTGGTTGCCCGCCCGCTCGATGCAACAGCCTCACTGGTCGCTCCGGTTGTCAAGGCATTGGTCGGACTCTCCAACTTTATCGCTGGACCGCTCGGTGGGGCGTCGCGCACCGGCATGGGGCTGGTCACCGAGGAAGAAATCAAGACAGTGGTGGACGCGGGCGAAGAAGGCGGCGTGCTCGAAGAAGAAGAAAAGGAAATGATCTATTCGATCTTTGAGCTGGGCGACACGCTGACGCGCGAAGTGATGGTGCCTCGCATTGACGTGGTGGCGA
>Ga0315284_10005966_pt1 | contig 17341 bp, 14 predicted proteins | sample YL17G09_16_MG_FD_203696 | JGI IMG/M metagenome (GOLD analysis project Ga0315284, IMG submission 203696) | Sediment microbial communities from Yellowstone Lake, YNP, Wyoming, USA - YL17G09_16 | ecosystem: Environmental > Aquatic > Freshwater > Lake > Sediment | place: USA: Wyoming | collected...
TATAGTTCATAAGTCAAGAGAAAGAAGTACCACAAGATGCTACTGTGGACCTCGCACAGGCCACACATAACCCCAGGCTGTTCTACAGTGATAGTAGAAATGGCCAGTGGTCATGGAAACATACACCATATGGTTGTATATGGGTTGATAGCTGCTGCTCGTCCAGTAGAGAAACGGCAGGACGTTTTGAAATGGGTGGGGGGAGGGGAGCGGGGGAGAGTTGTTACTGTAGTCTAGAAGGGTGAAGAATTCTTCTACAGAAGGCAGCCTCCAATCATCATAGCCGTTTGATGCTGGATAGACCAAATCAGCGCAGAGAGCTACTGCGGTATCCCATTGGTATTTCCATGGAATCAGCTGTGCGTCTTTGGTCCACATGAGGCTGGTGAGGGTATCGGTAACTGTACCATTACCGTGATCGATAAACCTCGGGTCTGGTGGAGGAGCGGGTGGTGGGAGATTGATTTCAACCGGGCCAAAAAAGCAGGGTGGACAGGGGGCGTTCCATTTACTCCTCCCGTAATCTTCAATAAGGAGCGAGAGATCAGAGGCATCAACATCACCATCATCATCAAAATCACCATTGCAGGGGTTTTCTGGTACGCAAGGTCTGTACCAAGTGCTTCTCCCAAAGTCTGTTAAAAACACTTCAATATCCAATGCATCTACATCTCCGTCTCCTTCAAAATCTGCTTCGCACTCACACGCATCCCCTATTCCATTGCTATTGAGATCTGTTTGCTCGGGATTATATAGGGAAGTGCAGTTGTCATCACAATTACTGGTTGCACCACCGGTGCAGGGGTTATCAAAGAGGATGCTGCTGTTATCACCGTCGTCAAGGATTCCATCACCGTCGCTGTCACCGGTAAAATCTGCCGCACTTACGTCAATAACTCCTTTAAAAGTAAAATAATAAAAATATATATTTAATTTATATACATTTAAAATGATAAAAAAAATTAAAGTAGTAAAGAATAATTTAAATATTTTTTTCTGATTCATTTATTTAATATCCCTTTAAATAATTCAAGTTTATATGCCTTTTGGATATCTTACTGTATTATAATATATAACTTGTTGAATATCAACTTCTATTTTTATTCTATTTAATATTGTTGTGGTATTTGAATTTCTTTTCATAATTTTGTCAATCAAACTTATCCATTTTTTATAAAAAATAATTATCTTAGGGTAAGAATTTTGTGAGATCTGGTTTGATAGTAACAGCTTTTTTGAGCTCGGCAAGAGCCTCTTCCTTCATCCCTTTTATATTATAAGACAACCCTAGGTTATAGTGTGCCTCTGCATAATCGGGATCTATATCAATAGCTTTTTTAAGAGATGCGATAGCCTCATCCATCACCCCCTTTTTGCCATAGGCGGTTCCAAGGTTGAAATACGCTTCTGCGTAGCGAGGATTATCAGTGAGTGCATTTCTAAACTCAGAGATGGCTTCATCCAACATGCCCTTAGTGCCGTATGTTCTCCCAAGATTGTTGTGAGCCTCTGCAAAGTGAGGGTTACTATGCAAAGCCTTTGTGTACTCTTCAATCGCTTTGTCACATAATCCTTTTTTATAATATACGTTACCCAGATTATAATGTGCTTCTGCATAATGAGGATCAAGGAAGAGTGCTCTGGTAAGTGCCTGAATTGCTTCATCCGGCTTCCCCATATTAGTATAGGCGGCTCCGAGATTGCTATAGTAGGGGGAGGAAGGTGTAATCTTAAAATAATCAAAGGGAAAATTTATCAGGAAAAGAAAAAGGATGAGCACTACACTTCCGGTGGTGACTTCCTTTACTTTTCTTATACGTAACTTTTCTATATACCAACAGAAGCCGTAAGCGCAATAGATAATAAGAAAAGGTACCACGGGCAGACGATAGCGGTCCGATATAAAGAAGAGGATCACTGATATCATAGAAGAGAGAGTAAAAAGGTTGAGGAGCACTACAGAGTTTTTCTTCCTCAGCGATAGGATAATACCTAAGAGTGCAAAAGGTGCGATAGCGCCAAACGAGAAGAGAGGAAGTTTAAGGATCGGGGCAAATTCCTTACTCAGTGAATAGTTAAGGTTTAAGGGAGGTTCCTCCTTTCTCCAGAAGAGTGCGCACTTTTTCAGGTAGAGGAGTAAGGCGTTACCCGGAGTGCTCTTAATAAATGCTAGCCCTTGGTAAAACCAATAGCGTGATACCTGAGATGCGGTTAATTTCCTGCCTGTTTCTTGCTCGGCGTAACGGATAGAGGTTTTTACCTGTTCTACGGGTGAGCTCGATATCCCCTGAGGGGACATAAAGCTTCCGGTTGCATTAGTATTGTTGCCTATATAAAAGTTGATACCGCCATGAACGGAAAAGGGTGAGAAGGTCTGAGCGATGAGATAGTTCCTTAGTAAAAGAAGAGACATCACTGTGAAAAATCCCATTAGAAGGCATAGAAAGCCTCGAATGGTTTTCTGCATTCCTCGTGCGTGTTTCATAGTAATAAAAAACCACAGTGATATGAATATGAGTGATAAAATGAAGTTAGGCACTGCTGAAATCACCACGCCAAAGAGGACTCCGGAAGTGAAGAAAAGTGTAAGCCTTCCCTTCCTCTCGGCGGTGATGAGCAGATAGATGAAGAGAAGCATGACAAAGATAACTACGGCAGGTGCGAGGAGCATGCCTGTGTAAAAGATAGCTATTGCATAACAGGCATAGATGAAGGCTGCGATACTACCTGCCCATCTACCGAAAAGCGTTGAGGTGATGGAGAAGAGAAGCACGCAGCTCAGCGAATCAAGAAGCGCTTGAACACCTGCAACCAGGATGGGATTCTGCCCGAGTATAAGATAGCCAAGCGCGAGGAAGAACGGGTAAAGAGGGTTGAGATAGATGAATTCTCTATGGGTAAAATCTCCTTTGAGGATGCGGAGAGCTAGTTGCTGGTATTGTTCTGAATCGGGTACCAGCCCGTGAAAGAGAGGCGTTGAAATTATCTGACTAAGGTAGACCACGCGAAGCGAGAGCGCAACAAGAAATACGCAGGTTATCGCAATCCTCCAGGGCCAGGGGGAACTGCTGGCGTGCGGTTTCTTGGACTGGGTAATGGAGGATAAGGTATTTTTACTACTCATGATAAGAAGTTGTTCTCTGGTGAGGTATCCTACCTATGGTGCCTGGTATTCACCTGCTGCTGTTCTTATACCGCATTCGGCCATTTTAATAAAGTCGTTTCTCACTTGCTGGAATACGAGCGTGTATGATAATAGTATATCAATGCTCCACCTATAGTAACAATGGTTATCTAAAGAGAATGATGAGTCGGAATACATCTGAAGGCAGGAAAGAAAAAAAAGGTAAGAAGAGAAAACAAGGTGAACTTTTCGTACCAGGCGCGGGCGTAGATGAGAGAAAGAAAAGGATTAAAAGAAGATGGTGCCTGCTCTTCACCGCTGCGCTGGTGCTTTCCCTCCTCAGTTACAGTAATAGTTTTACCAACCAGTTTGTCTTTGATGATTTTCATTTAATAAGTGAGAACCCTACGGTAAAAGGCTTCAATAATCTTCCACGCCTGGTGGGCATAGGAAAAAATGCTTCTTACCGACCGGTGAGAATGGTATCCTATGCCTTAGACTACACCCTTAACCAGATATTGTGGAGCTCATGGGGAAATTATACAGGGGAAGACAATGGGCTCAATCCTGTAGGATATCATGTCTCTAATTGTGCCTACCACCTTATCACCTCCATTCTGGTATTTCTGATAGTATTTAAATTGGTGGCAGACTACCGGGCATCCTTCCTTGCAGCGACCTTATTTATACTTCATCCGGTACATACTGATAGTGTGACCTATCTTGCAGGAAGAAGGGATATCCTCTGTGCCTTATTTTATCTGGCTGGCTTCTATTTTTTTCTCCGATTCAGGGAGACGAGTAAAATTAAATGGTTAGTGGTTACTTTTGTCGCCTATATATTAGGCCTTGGCAGTAAAGAAATGGCAGTGACGCTTCCGGCAGTCCTTTTGTGCTATGATGTAGTTAGTAATTTTCCACGTGGAAAGGCACGGATAAATCTTACTTACTGCACACAGGCGGGTACGACACTAACAAGGGTGCTTATACATTACAGGTATTTTTATACTCTGATATTTTCAGGTGCGCTCTCTTTTAGCTACTACAAGGTGTTCATTAAATCTCCTTCCCATCAAAGCGAATACTATGGTGGGAGTATGCTTACTACCCTTTGTACCGCAGGGAAAGTGTTGGTGTACTATATGAAATTGTTGATCTATCCCATTGTGCTTAATGCTGATTATTCTTACAATGCCTTTCCCCTTTCTCCTTCACTTTTCGAGCCTGCAGCCTTTTTATCGTTCGTAGTGTTGGGGATTATGGGGTATGCGGTGTTACGATTAATAGGTAACTATAAAATGCTCAGCTTTGGACTGATCTGGTTTTTTGTGACCATGCTGCCGGTGTCTCAGATAATTCCCCATCATGAGTTGTTAGCGGAGCACTATCTCTACCTGCCTTCCTTTGGATTTTGCCTAGCAGTGGCGGTTCTTATTAATGAGTTTCTTATGGAGGGGCGATGTATCAGATTGATGTATGCCGTATTAGTAGGGGTGGCAATCCTTTTCACCGTGAGAATAGCAGATAGAAATAGGGATTGGAAAGACGGATTTACCTTGTGGGGAAAAACGGTTAACACAGTGCCCCAATGTGCACGGGCGCATAATAACCTTGGTTCAGAATATGATGCGCGGGGATGGTTTGATAAAGCTGCTCTTGAATATAAAAAGGCTATTGCGATTAAGCCTGTTTATGCGGAACCGTATAATAATCTGGGGCTTAACTATTATAAGAGGGGGGAAGTGGATAAAGCCATTGCGATGTATAAAAAGGCATTAGATTTAAAGCCTAGACATGTAGCGGCGCTTGTCAATCTTGGGGGTGCGTATGTTGCACAGGGTAAGGCGGATGATGCCTTGAACGCATTTCGGAAAGCCATAAAAATCCGTCCCAGGCTTGTAGAAGCCTACATTGGTCTTGGTGTGTGTTTTGCAAAGAAGGGTAACACCAGAGAAAACAAAAACTTTCTTGACTTGGCGATTTATTGTTTTAAAAAAGCTTTGGAATTGAAGCCCCATTTGCCAGAGGTACACAATAACTTAGCATCAACCTACTATTTAAAAGGAGATTACACATCAGCCCTCTACCACTGCAATAAGGTGCGGGAACTTGGCTATGATGTTTCCCCGCAGCTCTCCGAGGCGCTTAAGTCTCTTCGTTAGCATATCTTTTGAATTGTCAGAGAGGTGTTTAGTATATTATTATATTATTCTTCACCTGCTCTTTTTTTCTGCTCTATTATCCACCCTTTACTAAACATACACTTATTAAATGCTGCACTAGGTAACATCCACAGTGGCATGAATTCCTTGTCTGCATCGGTTAAATAGGTGTCTATCACTGAGTGAGTTCCCGTGCAGCTGGCAGCGTCTTCCTGAAATTCATCTTTGCCTTTAGTCTTATGTACCCACATCCATATATACTCGTTGGTTTGGTGATACACCTGGGAGTACGATTGCTCATGCTGCTGCTCATTGACCGCAGGTGCGCTCTCGACAACCGTTGCCTCATTCGGTACGCTCTTTTGGGAAGTAGCGCACCCCGCGAGACATACTAGTACGACTGGTATCAAAAGTACTGCGGCTATTTTATCCATCATGTATTTCTCCCTGTTGCGTGTGCCTATGAGTGTCAGATAACCTTGCCCTCGATGATGATGAGAACTACTTCCGGGGTGTTATCATACTGTGTAAAAATTTTGATGCGCTCTTTGAATTCTCCCTTAGGAAGCTTATCCTTATCGAGTGTGATAACTATTGTATGCTTTTTGTCCTGAGGTTCTATCTGTGTCATAATCCACTCGCTGCTTGGCTCAGTTTTTTCTATGGTGAGATCATCTCCCTTCACTCTGCTTACTTCTGCAGTTCTGGTGAGACTTTGGGGGTCTGTCACCGCCTTACTGGTATCAATAATGCCAAAGTAGATATATTGGGGGGCTACCTGTATTTCCTTGAGCAGCCTGCCCGTGACAAAAATCTCTAACTCTGGCTTTTTCTTGCTGGTAGTTTTTACTAGTATCTTCCCCCCAAAAGGTTCTTTCAGCCCTGCACGGGTTCTAATGGAGAGACCATAGGATTTTCCCTTCTCAATCGTTTTAAGTTCATAGGTTATGTTATCATCAATAGTTGAGGTTATCTCAGTTATCTTTAAAGGTTCTTGTTCTGCAGAGGTGATGGTGACCTTCTGGCTGATATCTTCGCCCGCAAATCCTTTAAGGGTTACTCGAAAATGTGGTTCAATCATGATGTATGGTTTTATAGAACCTACGATAGAGATTTGAGTTTTCGGTTGTTGAGGATCATTTGAGAAAATAGTTGCAGTCTGTTCTAATTTGCCTTTCCTATTCTTAGTATTGATTTTCAATGTTACATTTCCCTCCTGACCAGGAGCGATAGCCTTATCGTATTTGGCTATTGTACATCCTCACCCTGCTTTTACATCTTTTATGAGGAGCTCTGCTGTCCCGGTGTTTTTAACGGCAAAAGAGTGGGCTATTTCATTGCCTTCGTACACGTCTCCAGCATTATACTGGATGTCAGTGATGGTAAGGTGGGGCTGGTTTTGTTCGCTATTTTCTTTTGGAGTGATTTTACCTTTTTGCTCTTCTGATGCAATTTTTTTTGGTGTTTCTTGTGACCATAAATAGTGGGTAAAACATAGTAGGGTGAGGAAGGAGCAGGTAATGGTTAAAGAGAGATGTTTTTTCAAGGATATCATTTTAGACCTCCCGTTTTTAGATTTTTTATACTATGATCGATTATATGGGCAAAAGGTTTTTCTGATCATAAGATTTACCAATAATTTTAAGTTTTAAATTAAGTTTAAATAAGACTTTCATAGCTAATATATATTATTTTAGCAATTTATTCAAATTATATTTTTAGTTTTTTAAGAGCAACTTATTAAAACAGAATAACCAAAAAAAACAAAAAAGTATTAAAATTTTGATTTATTTAATTAATAAATTAGTTGAGTTATGGGAGGTTTTTTGTACTTTAAAGATCATTTATATACTTTTTTGATTATTTTAAACGATATTAGTTAAAGTATAGATAATATAACTATTTGAAATTTAATAATTGTTAAAAATCATTGACCATGGCACTATTTTTGCTTGTTTAAATGAGGTATGTAAGCTTGTTAAACATAGAAAAAATATCTTGACATAAACGATATTAAATAATATATATAATAGATAGCAAGATAAGATTAATAAATATAAAAAATTAAGGAGGAGGAAAGATGAAAAAGCTATCAACTATTTTAGGAATTACTGTACTTTTTATTCTTCTTGCTGCCCCTGCATTTCCCATTTCTCTGCAATTCGATTTTGATGGCAATCCAAATACCTGGGAAAACTCCTGGACCATGTTGCCTAATGACGTGGTAACGGTAGACGTCTGGCTTGCTGATTACAATGACGTCTGGACGGTTACCAGTGTATTGTATAAATTTAGTTGGAATAATGCTGTACTCTCAGTTATAGATGCCTGGCCCTATAATACCAATCATGGCGGTCCCTGGTCCCCATCTACCTCATATGCGCACCTTCTTTGGAATGGCCAGTATCTCTATAAAGTAGGAAGTCAAAACGTGACCTCTAATGGTGTGGTAGTGAATGGAAAGGTGAAATTACATTCTATTAAGCTAAAGTGCCTTGCTGAAACTGTTACGCTGATTCAGACTGGTAAAGTGGTGGGTCTAGACATAGAAATTATGGGGTACCTTAATGGCTTAACAAAGACGGATTTCACCATTGACACCCATGCGCAGGCCACCATCCATGGACCTTCTTCGTGCGAGTTGAACGTGGGCCCTACTACTAAGAGCGTTTACTTTGGTGAGACAGTGCAGTTTACTCCAACTGAAAGCGGTGATTTCTGTAAGACTCCCTGCTATTCATGGGAGATTATGGAAGCGGGAAGCACGGGAAGTGTTATTAACAGCACGGGGTTATACACCGCGGGAGATACCGTGGGAACTGATAAAATAAGAGTAATAGATCCATGTAACAGTAATATATCAGCCACAGCTACTGTAAAAGTGACACCCTGTAAGATAACTATCCAACCAGAGTCTACAACTCTCGTTCCTAATGAGACTGTCCAATTCAGTGCTGTGGTGAGCGGTGAGTGCAGTACGACCTGTTTTACCTGGGAAGTTGTCAGCGGAGCAGGTACTATAGGTGCAAACGGAGTGTATACGGCAAAAGCGGTAGGTACAGCTGTGGTGGAGGTGACAGATACCTGTAATGATGGTATCTCGGCAAGTGCGACCGTAACGGTAATACCCTGCCGGGTAGCCATAGCGCCAAAGAGTGAAAATGTTCTTCCTGGTGGGACTATACAGTTTGTTCCCACCGAGAGTGGGGTATGTAGTGCTCCGTGCTATACCTGGGAGGTTACCGCATCAGGTACTACAGCGAATACAGCAAGTACCATCGATGCCAATGGGTTGTATACCGCAGGGAGTATCTTAGGGACAGAGACGGTAAAAGTAACCGATAAATGTAATAAGAATATTTCTGATACCGCGATAGTCACTGTGACTGAGGAAACCACTACTACAACTACTATCAAGCCCCAACCTTTAGATGACTGTGCGGTGGATAAAGACTGTGATGATAAAAAGTTCTGCAATGGCAGTGAAAAGTGTGTGAAAGTCAGTACCCGTAACAGGTGTAAATCTGGTGCTAATCCCTGTCCGGATGATGAACTCTATTGCACGGGTGAGGAGCGATGTGACGAGGAAAACAATGTCTGTACCAACACAGGGGATCCCTGTGCAGTACAGGGGCTCAAATGTATTGAGGAAAATGATATATGTGAAGTGTGCGTGGATAATACAAACTGTGATGATGGGATATTCTGTAACGGTCAGGAGACCTGCGGAGAAGATGGCGTTTGTAAGACGGCAACTAACCCTTGTACGGATGATGGGAAGTTCTGTACAGGGGTGGAAAGCTGTGATGAGGCAAATGATACGTGTGTGAGCTCCGGTGACCCATGCGTTGTACCAACACCTGAGTGTGATGAGGATGAAGATATATGCAAACCGGTGACACCGATACCTAATATTCTAGTAAATCCTGATCCATTGCTTCAGTCGCATTTGATACCTCTTCCCGCGTTGTTAACCGTCAAAGGGAAAGACGGTGCCCAGTTTGATTTTACAAGTACCATTGAGTATGTTCCGGCTAATGCGTTCTTGGCGTTGCCTCCCTTGGTGTTGGATGCAGACAATATCTTTGTGGTAGGTTTGCTGATGCCTCTGTGGATAACAGATTCGCTTGATTCTGTAACAGTAACTGTGATGACGGGTTCGCAAGAAGCTCCCGGTGTCTTTGGGGTTGAGTTGCTGCCCTTCATCTTAGGAGAATAACTGCTGAAGACAGAAGGTATATTGATAACCCGCTCGGGTTACACTCCGAGCGGGTTAATTTTTTATGATCATTATCCTTCTCTGATTTAAAATCGTTGGGTATTTTATCCAGAAGCCGTATTGTATAGTATTTGAATTTTTATAACGGTATGACTTTTAGCGGTAAGGTGCTAGGTTTTTTAAAAGCTGGGCAGGAACCTTAAAACCAAGACGTAATGCTGTATCGCAATGTGTAATTGACGATTGGTAGTTTCCTGTTGAGTAATATAACAATGCGAGATTGTTATGCGCTAGCGCATAATCGGAATCGATGGAGAGCGACTTTTTATACTCTGCAATTGCTTCATGGGGCATTTCTTTTTCTTCAAAGATGCGACCAAGGTAAATATGAGCTTCCTTAAGGTGTGGATTAAGAGAGAGTGCCTGGTTGAGGTTAACCATAGCTTCTTTCAACATGCCTTTTCTTTTATACAGTATTCCGCAACTGTAATACGCTTCAACGAGAAGTGGGTTGATTGCAAGGGCATTCTTGAACTCAGCAATGGCCTCGTCTAACAGACCTTTTTCATCATACACAAATCCGAGATTGAGATGTGCCTCTGCACAGTGGTAGTCGAGCGCTGTGGCTTCTTTATACTCTTTGATTGCTTCTTCAATAAGGCCTTGCTTACGATAGATGATTCCTAAGTTAGAATGGGTTTCCGCGTTACGAGGGGCAACAGCGAGTGCTTCTTTTAGTGTAACAATGGCTTCATCAAATTCCCCCTGCTGATAGTATATCTTTGCAAGGTTATTGTAGTGAGACTCTGAGTGCAATTTAAAGCAGTTAAAATTTTTATTGATAAAAATAAATAGCACTGCGAGCAAAAGAGTGGATGGGGCTAGTGCGTTGATTTCTTTTGCCCGTATCTTTTTCATGTACCAGATGAGGGCGTACGAAGAATAAATGATGAGTGATGGTACAATGGGGAGACGATACCGTGCTGAAACGAAGAAGAGAATGACAGAGAGCATGTAGGAAAAGGTGAACAAGGTAAGAAGGAGTATCGAGTTTTTCTTTCTTAGGGAGAGTATGATTCCCAAGAGTGCGAGAGGAGCTATGATGCCAAAAGAAATAAGAGGCAATTGCAGGAGAGGGGCAAAGCTTCTGCTAAGAGGATAGTTGATATTTAAAGGTATCTCTTCTTTTCTCCAAAAGAGGGCACACTTTTTAAGGAAGAGGAACAGAGCATCAAGAGGGTTATCTTTAATAAACATGAGCCCTTTGAAAAGCCAGTAGTGCGATGCTTGAGATGGGGTTAACTTTTTTCCTGTCTCTTTCTCTGCGTAGTAAATAGAAGACTTTATTTCCTCGATAGGTGAGTCTGATATTCCATAAGGACACATGAAAAGCCCTGTTGCTTTGGGATTGTTTCCTATGTAGAAGTTGATACCTCCCAGGCTGGAAATGGACAATCTCTTTTCAATCATATAGTTTCTCACTGTGATGAGGGAGGAAACGATAAAAAAACCGATAAGGAGAAGGAAGATTCCCTGAAGAGATCTCCTGATTCCCCATTTGTTTTTTAACGAGGTCCAGCACCATAGTGGTAAGAAGAGGAGGAATAGGCCGATGTTAGGCCTGAGGAGTGTAACAGTACCAAGAACTATTCCTGAAATGAGGAAGAACCCTAACCAACCTTTCCTTTCGGCGAGAAGAAGCGAGGTGATAAGAAGAAGGGTGGAGAATATTTCTATAGTGGGTGAGAGGAGAATACCTGTATAGAAGATAGCAATACCATAGAAGGCGTAGAAGAAAGCGGCGATAATTCCTACTGGTGTGGTGAAGAGGGTGGAGGCAATATAGTAAATGATGAGACAACTTGAGGAATCCAGAACGCTCTGGAAAACTGCGACAGGGAACTGGCTATGGCCGAAAATGAGATAGATGATCGCAAGAAAAACGGGATAGAGGGGATTGAGATATATAGAGTCCTGATGAACAAAATTTCCCTTGAGCATCTGTAGGGCGAAGCTATCATATGCTTCGGAATCCATGGCCAAGCCATGAAAAAGAGGGGTTGATGCAATCTGAGCGATATACAGTAATCGAAGAAGGAGGGGAATAATAGCAATCCCGATGAGTAGAAGTTTAGGCGTAAAGGCTTTTCCGTTTGTTTTGTTAGTACTTGGATGAACCTTGTTGCTATATCTATTCTTTGATTGTTTAACAGTGTGTTTCTTTTCCCTTTGAGCCATAGTGCAATGAATGACACCTCGGTCTCTGAGTAGTGGGTGAGGGGTGCGGGAGTAAAGACATTTGCTTTACAAGGTTGCCTGCATATGATATAAGAAAATCTGGTGAAAAACAACGAATTCTTACCAGGGGTGAAAATGAAAAATATACTATTGGTTATTTCATTACTGCTGATGAGTGTTTCAACTAACGCGTATGCTGAGGTGACCGTTAAGGTGAATGATAATCGTGATGGAACATTGACTTCAGTGTTTTACAGCAATGGCAAAGAGGTTGCGCAGCAGCTACAGAAAAGGGATGGAAGTGTAGTTAAAACAACAGGTAAAATTCCTGATGGGATAGTTAAGGAACACTCTGGAAGCGAAAAAGTCAAAGGTGAGTATCATTATAAAAAAGGAGCACTTAATGGTGTGAGCAAGTGGTACTATGAAGATGGGACATTGAGAGTGGAAAGGCAGTATAGAGAGAGCGTTCTTGATGGTGTAACCAAGTTTTACTATCCTTCTGGTGCCATTTCGGGTGAATATAATTATAAAAATGGTAAAGTTATGGGAAAGAGCACGCTCTACTGGGGCAATGGGAAAGTAAAGTCAGACGACTATTACAGGGATGGAAAGCTGGAAGGGCAGAGTAAACGCTTCTATGAAACAGGGGAATTAAGGTTTATTGACACTTATAAAAATGGGGAAAGAATTGCAAGGAAGGCATACACTCGAGCCGGGTCTCCCCTTGATGAACAAAGGGCAACATCAAGAGAGGAAAAGTGAACCTATACGTGACCCTTTTTCCCCTTCTCCTCACTTCAATTCTTTGGGCATTCTCTCAGAGAGGTCTTTCTCAAGCTCCCTCGCGTTGAGTGCTTTTAGTCCCTCGAGGACCTTTACTACCGCATTACTGCTTCCCTGCTCAAGATACAGTAGGCCCGCCTTATGAAGATTGTTGGAAGCTTCAGACTTTAGACCCTTGCTGCTATAAATGCAGCCAAGATTATAGTATGAATCTGCATCATCAGGTTTCAGTGCAATAGCTTTCTGGTACTCAGCCATAGCTTCATCTGTCATGTTTTTACTACCGTAGGCAACTCCAAGGTTGAAATGAATATTCGCATCATCAGGGTTGATGGATAACGCCTTCTTAAATGCCGCTATTGCTTCGTCATCCTTTCCCTTTAGATGGTGTAAGATTCCAAGATTGTAGTAGGATGCGGTAAGAGTAGGATTGATTTCTAGTGCCTTTTCAAATTCCTTGATGGCTTCATCGGTCATTCCTTTTTCCTTGTATACTAATCCGAGGTTATGATGCGCGTTTCCACTTCGAGGCGCTAATACCAATGCCTCCTTATAGTATTTGATTGCCTCATCATAATTTTTTGCTTGAAAATTTTTATTACCCTTCTCAAGCAATCCCCACGCTTCTTTTAATTTTTCCCTTGATCCTGGGTCTGAGGGTGTCTCACTCCACGCTATGCCTGATATGGTGACAAGGATGATGGTGATGAGTATTAAGAATTTCCTCACAACTGTTCCTCCTATCAATTTTTAATTGCTTAATTATACCACAAAATCTCCTCCAGGTAAAGGATGTAATAGCATAAAAAAGGATTTGATTTTTTGTCCTTAAGTTGATATAAATAATGAGTGCCCGAACGAAAACCCCTGTTTTGGCTCTATTGTCATTTCGACCCCTTCGGTTTTGCTCAGGGTAAACTCCGGGAGAAATCCCTGAATTTGCATGAGATTCCTCGGTCGCTTCGCTCCTTCGAAATGACAGCCGATGTAGTGTGAGAGGGTTTTCGTTCAGGTTCTAACTATAAGGCTTTTTATAAAAAGTTCAATTCTTTAAACACACAAAGACGAAAAGAGGGAGGTAGAGATGAGGATGAAAATAAGTGTAGTATCATTCTTAGCCTTACTGGGGTTGTCAATTTCTATAGTGTGTGCTGAGGTAACTACTGTAGTGGTAGTAAATCCTGACAAAACAATCACCAGGATTTTCTATACTGAAGGGAAAGAGACAGCGCGGCAGATACAGGATAGGGAAGGGAGTGTGATAAGCACTACAGGGAAGATTCGTGATGGTGTGGTGAAGGGATTTCTTGAGGACGGAAAGTTAAACGCTGAGTGGACTTATAAGAACGGAAAGCCGGAGGGCTTGGGGAAAGAGTACTTCCCGAGCGGAGAGTTGCTGGAAGAGATACTTTACAAGGATGGTAAACGGGAAGGTATAAGTAAAAAGTACTATAAGAGTGGGAAACTGCTCGCAGAGAGAAGTTTTAAGGGTGGCAAACTGGAAGGCGTTACCAAAATGTACTATGAAGGTGGAAAAATTTTCGGTGAGTTAAGCTATAAGGATGGAATGCTGAATGGTGAGTGCAAAATGTATTATGAGGAGGGGAAGTTGCGTTCTATAGAAGTATACAAAGGTAATGAAAAGATAGGAGAAAAATCGTATGATACACAAGGGAAGTTACTTGGAGAGATAGATGATACGTCGGAAGGGAAGACAATCAGCACTTCTACCACACAACCTCAAAAAGATAATAAACTTAAAGGGGCAGGCAAACAATAGTGTCTTTAACCTTTTTGATTTTTTTTGATACCTATAGAGGGCAACTGTTTTTATAGTATGAGAAATTTGATATTTTCTCAAGCGCCCTTGGTATCGACTGCCAGCCACAGAATCTCATCTATTATATTGTGGAGGTACTTCCTGAGCGATTGATCTCTCTCGATAATCTCTGTTAGTAGCTGGCTCCATTGGTAGTACACTTTTATGATTTCCCTCCCCTCGAGGGTTTTACACAATACGGTATCTCTCAGGTCCTTCAGCGCCCTGACTTCTTCAGAATGCTCCCCGTATAACTTCTCCACCAGACAGGGGGGAGGTATGGGTATGGTAGTGGGAGAGGAGGTAGTGCTGGTTGAACTAATGGGAGTGGTGGAAGTGGTGAGAGCAGTTGAGGTGGTCAATATGGAGGGAGTAGTTGTAGTTGAAGAGGTTACGGCAGTGCTTGAGGAGGAAGTGGTGAAAGGGAACACACTTGTGGTGGATCCTGGTGATAATGGTGAGATTGAAAGAGTAGCGCGCAGTACTTCTCCATCATTCCATGGAGGGGATGGTCCCCAGGTTGTTACATCAGGAATGGTACTGATAGTTATTTGAGCATTAACTGCCTTTAAATATTTAATAGTAATGCGCGCGATGATAAGGTCACCGTGGCTGTCCGGTTGCGCATTGCCTAGTTGCAGTACGGCGATGAGAAATGTACCAACTCCCTCAGGCTCATTAACAATAACCCCCCCTTGTTGCCAAGGTCCTGGAAATTCTTCACCGTTATAACGTCCAGCACTAATATAGGTTATGGTGTCTTTTGATTCTGTAAAATCAATCCACAATCCTCCTGCAGTCGCAGCTCCTGGAACATCATTGACCCATATGTCAATATCAATAGTTTGGCCTGGAGCCATTAGATATTCTTTATCAAATGTTTTTAAACTATTTGTCCAGCCCCCAGGGTTTTCCTCTTCTAGAACATCCATGCGGTAGGTTACAGAATAGGCTGGCATTTCCATTGTGAAAATTGAACATACGAAAATAAATGTAAAATAGATTCTTTTCATCACACATTCCTTTTAAAGACCTTTTCATAGAGCGGGTCGTTTATTTTAGTAATGTTTTTTATTCTACGTTACACATTTAAAACAATATGTTTATTTATATTATATTGTAAAGTAAAAGTAAAGTAGTTAAAAAAAGTTTTAAAAATATTATTAGACTGAGTAATTTAACTTTACCAAAAGTAAATTTTTTGGTATAGAAAAGAAAAAAAGGAAAATAAATTGAATGGAGGATTAGTATGAAAAAATTAATAACGTTTTGTTTAGTGATAGCTATACCTATAACCGTTTTTGCTGAGCTGAAAAGAGTGGTGGTTGAAAAATATCCAAATTTATCTAAAGGTGATGTTACCTTGCCTGGGCAGCCGAAAGTGGTTACCTATGTAGATAGTACGGGAAAGGAACTCGCAAGGGAGTTATATGATGAGAATGGAAATATTACTAAGATAACAGGTAAGATTCCTAACGGCATAGTTAAAGAGTATTTTGGGAGTGGTAATTTATTGGCAGAGTATAACTATAAAGACAGTAAACTTGATGGTCTAAGCAAAGGGTACTATGAGAATGGGGTATTCAGGGGGGAATGGAATTATAAGGGAGGAAAGCTTGAAGGTACTGTTAAAATGTATTATGAGAGTGGTGTTTTGAATTATGATGTCATTTATAAAGATAATGAATTGAATGGAGTAGGTAAGTTTTATAATGAGAAAGGCAAGTTATATTATGAGCCAACTTTTGTGGATGGTGAGCGATACGGTATAGCTAAGGAATACTATGAGGATGGTCGATTAAAGTCAGAAGTGGAGTATATAAATGGAAAGAAGAACGGGATAAGAAGAGAGTACTACCCGAATGGTAAAGTAAAATATGAAGAAACTTATAGGGATGATCAAAAGGTCAGTAAAAAGGAATATGATCAGGAAGGGAAGCTTACAGGCGAAAGAGATTATTCACCGAAGCAAAAGGAGGCAAAATAACTATTTTGTCAGCTCATTTTTATCTTTCTTTTGATTAATCCCTGGATATAGTTTATCAAATAGTGATTGCTCCAGCTCTCTTGATTCAGTACCTTTTAGACCTTCCAGTGCTCTCAATGCACCATCTTTATTGCCTTCCTTTAAATAGATACAGCCTGCGTGATAGAAGCTGTCTGATGCCATAGCATCAAATCCTTTATCCGTATAGGCAACTCCAAGATTTAAGTAGGCACCTGCCAAATCAGGATTTATCATTATAGCCTTTTCATACTCTGCGATTGCCTCATCGGTTCTTTTTTGCACATCATATGCGATCCCAAGATTATAATGCGCACCCGCATTTTGAGGGTCTATTTCTATTGCTTTTTTTAACATTACCATAGCCTCATCAAATTTCTCTCTTTTAATATAAATACTTCCCAGGTTCTGATAGGCGCTTGAAAAGTTGGGGATTATAGCAATAGCTTTTTTAAAGCAGCGAATTGCTTCATCGTAGTTATTAGCCATAGATGCCCTGTATCCTTTGCTGAACCATTCCATTGCCTTATCTTTATTCTGCTGTTGGTCATCAGAAATTAGAGTATCTTTATCCTTTTGTATTTCACGTTCCATTGGCTTTGTTGTTTTTGATACTTTTCCTTCTGTGGTTGTGCACCATATTACTGCTGGCGCTAAAAGCAGAATAACAGTGATAGCTGATAGTGGTCTTTTCATAATTATCCTCCCTCAATTTTACTCATCGTGTTTTTATCTGCGCTCTAGCATAGCCTACAAGGAAAAGAAAACGCAAGAGAAAAACAGCGTGAAATTTCTGTGTAATAGTGGTATAAAAACTTAAAAGACATTTTCTACCTGTTTTCCATGCAGAATACAATATTAACAACCTTGTTTCTTTGACGAGGTGTATGAGAAGGTGGGGTTTGCCTATTTAGGTGGGAATGTGGATAAAATTACAAAGGTATTTTGGCTCTTTCTCATCTCAAGTGGGTAATCCTGTTTTGCTGAA
>Ga0315284_10005967_pt1 | contig 17337 bp, 12 predicted proteins | sample YL17G09_16_MG_FD_203696 | JGI IMG/M metagenome (GOLD analysis project Ga0315284, IMG submission 203696) | Sediment microbial communities from Yellowstone Lake, YNP, Wyoming, USA - YL17G09_16 | ecosystem: Environmental > Aquatic > Freshwater > Lake > Sediment | place: USA: Wyoming | collected...
CCCTACGGGGGCTTTCCGCCCTTCGGGCGGTTCCTGTCCCATTTTTTTTACTTTCATTTTTCACTTTTTTTATTCCTCACTATCTCACAAAATGGATGATATTAGGATTTCAATTGATTTCAGAAAAAATTGAAATCATTTTCCAACTTATCGGCGGATTACAGTTCCACCACACCTACAACGATGTCTGCGTCTCATACACCCATTCCCGACTACGCTATCGGTATGCTTCAAGACCTCGGTATTCCCGATGCCGAAATCCAATCTGCCCTCACTAACACCTCCGTCTGCCCTATCTGCCACGAATGCGAACTCTGTCGCTACGACGCATTCCCTCTCCTGCGCGAAGGTAAGTGTTGCGCCAGATGCCACATTTTCGTCACATATACCAAACAATACCACGGCTTCCTTGACGATGTCGGAAGCAACGAACGCATCCTCCAAACCCTTCCCCGCGAAAAAATGATGGAGGGGGCGGATGGTGAAATCCCCGCCACCATCATCGGTTTAGACCACAACGTCCGCCTCGGCGTCGTCTCCAAAATACACACCGTCCCAGAAAAACATCACCTCCAATACGCCTGCGGTATTACCTCATACTTCAACACCGTCGCTCAATTCGTCAAGGATAGGGTTATCGGGGCGAAGGCTGGTATATTCACCGACGACTGTTCCAAAAGTTCCAAAAAAAAACTGATGGCCTCTGTCGGTTCTGCTCTTATGGCCTCATTCGCTAATGAGACCTCAACCGGCGTTCCTTCATTTCAACTCCGCACAGACGGCACCATTTCAACCGCCCTTCTAATCAAATATACGTCAGTAGAAACGTATACTGGCGTCATCATCACACTCGACTACTTCGTTAAGCGCCCGATGTTTGTTATCAAAACCGTCTCTGAAAACGCCAACTCCTTCAAAAATCCTCTCCGCTTCCATCTCAACGACGACGGCTTTTGCGATAGCATTCATTTCGCAGACGGCTCCTCCGAGCCAATTGAATTCGCGGATACGTGCTGGCTCGGTGTTACAAAATACAAACTCCTCAAACAACAACAGCGAGAACAAGAACTCAAAGAGCAAGAACGCAAAGAACGCAAAGAACGCCAGCGTGAAGAACAACGCCAACGCGACCACGAACGCCACGAACAAGAAAAAGCCCTCCGCCTCGCCCGAGCATCTCTCGTAGAAGCCGTCGCCGAAGTGGATACCCAACTTGAAACCATCCGCAAACTCCGCGAACTCAACCGCGAAGTCGCAATCAAGAACCAAAAACTCGCCGACCGCAAAGAAGCCGACCGCCTCGCAAAGGACGCCGAACGTCGCCACGCCGAAAAACTCAAACAAAAAGAACTTGAACGCCAAAAATTCATCACAAAGAAAAACTAATTCTTGTGATAAATTGCTACGGGACGAGGGGTGTCCCTTTTTTTTATTAACACCTAATCTTACTCTTCAACTTCGCTAACATATCCTTCATATTCTTCGCTCCACCTTTCGCCACATTCAATTCCGATTTCGCCCTATTCGCCTGTATTCTCTCGGCGACGTCGTCTAACTGTCCGCGTCCGGCCATCTCTCGGTCATACTCATCATCATCCTCCATCTCCTCCTCTGGCTCTTCATCCGATGATACTAGGTCTGCCTCGTCATACATTCCTACACGATGCGATGAACCAGTTGAAATAGCAATCGGCATTTCTTCACCCTCTTCCCCGTCTATTCCTGCGCCGTAGGGGTGTGTCGGCATATGTGCGAGTGCTTTCATCATTCCACTCCAATTTCCTCTTTCCTCAAACTGTGGATGTAATTCCAAGTCCAGATACTCGTCATCCATTCCCGCCATATCTGCTGATACACCTCCATACATTCCACGGCCAAAACGAGTTCTAGGTGGGGGCATCGTTGCTGGGTCATACGGGATATTAATTACTCCGGCGCGAATTGCCCTCTCCTCTGCCCGCCGAACCCCTTCCACACCCCTATCTACATCATCTCGTAATTGCGGGACTGCTTGGCCTTGCTGGGGGTTTGCTAATGCCTGTTGTGCCGCCAATAAATATTGCCTGTTTCCTTCTAACTCACGGATTAAATTAATATCCGCCCGAGATATCCCCGCCTGCCTTTGAGCGGGGTCTGGTTGTTGCGGGTTTACTGGCTGTGCCGCGGGCTGTCCTACTGGTGGATAACGCTGTTGATATGCCGCCAGTTGTTGCTGATAAACCTCATAAGGACGGGGTTGTGGTGGTTGAGCGATATAAGCGTTGTATTGGTTTCCTGCGAAGTCCAGTTGTGCTCGTCTGTTATTAGGGACGTCGGGACGATTTGTCGCCACCCACCCGACTATCGCATTAACTGCGTTGTCTATTATCCGCTGTCTTTGTTGTTGTTGTTGCGGGTTTTGTGGTTGTAGTTGTGCTGCTTGAATATACGCGTCAAGAAATCTGTTAGGGATATCCGCAGGCGGTTCTTGGGGTGGTGCTGGTGCTGGTGCTGCTGGTTGAGGCACGCCTTGGACTGGTTGTCCTATTGGTTGGCCTCTCTGCTGTGCTTGCGGTCCTACAATAGGAGCAATCGGTAATCCTGCTGGTGCTCCTGCTGGTTGTGGTGGTTGCGGAATATCAAGTGGGGGCGAAAACTCTACTGGACGAAGGTCATTATTAATAATATTATCATACGCCTTTAATACCGCCCTGAACTCTGGAATAGGGTTGCCTGCCGCGTGGGCGTTTAATATCTGCTCGAGAGATGGTTTTACACTATCAAATTTCTCCTGTATTGCCTGCTCCTCACGATTTGATAATTTGCCCGTGCGTCCATACAGTCTCACATACGCCGTTGCCCGATTGAACGCCGAGAGAAATTCGCTGATGCCCTGCGTCAGTTTACCCGCCTCCGCTGGGATTGCGAGAGATGAAACTGCCTGTGATAATGACGATGCCATCTTATCTAACATACCACTCAATTCAAACTGCGTCTTACGGTCTAACTCGTCGGGTCGGAGAAATTCTTCTTTATTCTGCTGAACGAAAGGGAAATTCAGTAAAAATGACTTCTTTTGCGCGTGTGCTTGCTCCCCTAACGCCTCCGCGATTTGCCGGTTCCGCATCGCACGGTCGCTATCTGTTCCACGATGACGATTACTCATTTTATTATAATAGAATTAGACTTTTGTTTTTATTACAAATTTCGTCTATTATAATAATCTCATCCATCGGATTATGCTTTTTTATACAATCCATTCGCCTTGATATACGCCGATGCCTCGCCCAGCCTCATACCCTTCTCCGCCATTATCTTCTTCGTCAGTTGCGAATATGCGTTGCTCTGGCCTTTGCGCTTCATTCCTGACTTCTCTCCACCACCACCAAAAACACCCTTCAAGTTATTCGTCTGCGTTAGTGGATGAACTCCGCCTGACGCCGCTCCACCCGAGAGAGCGGACGACCCTCCAGCCACACTCACCCCCTTTTGACCCCTTGTCGCGTCCTGAAGAATAAGGTTATTGATTTTCTTTCCGGAGCGCCCACGCTGGCTCTCAAACTTTTCACCGTCCCATATATTATTCTTCGCCTTTTCCTCTACCGCTCCCGCCTCCTTCTGCGACTTCTGACTGAAGCCCCTCTCGGCGACGATGGCTCCCATAGAATTATCGCCACTCACAGCCAACCCCTTACGCTCCATTTTTGAACCGCCTTTCTTCTTGTCCCCAAATAACACCATCTCGGGCTGTTTATAATCAGTCGCTATTTTTTCAAGGTCTTCCTTCAACCCTCCACCGTGAGTTATCTTCAATACTCCCCTTCCTCTCCTCGCCGCGCCGTCCATATCCACAACTGGCTCCGCATCCAACGCCTCATCCACCATCTCCCATTCCTCGTCCCTCGTCGGCATATTCAAGTATGTCTGTAATAGTCGTCCTAACACCGCAGTCGCCCCCATTCCTGCTGGCAAAAACGGTATCAAAACGTCTGGATGGTCTTTTAGGTATGTCAATACCACCTGAACGTCCTCGCGTTTATAGGCCTTTTTCAGTCTCTTCGCCGCCGATGAAACTACTGCTGGCACCCCTGATATTCCTGCGATAATACCGTTCAAAACCGCCGCCATAATATCTTGTAAAGCACCACCAGTCAATTCACCCTCGCCCATTTTTATCGGGGCGGACGATGCCCCACTATCGTTTTTTACCAAACGTCTCTTTCGTCCTCCAATACCACTCATACCCGAGCCAACCGGATTGCTCGTCGGCATATCCCCATATGACGTAGAGCCAGTCGCCGCGTTCAACTGCTCCACCTCCAACTTCGGGTCAAACCCGAGAGAATTAGCGGGTATCGGCTTCGCATTCGCAAATACACCAACATCGCCACCACTCATCCCAGGCCTACCTAAACCCTGCTTCCTATTCTCCATAAGACGATTTCGGCCTCCACTATCACCGCCATATCCATAACCCAACAACTCAAGCACCGCACCACCCGCCTCACCATAAGGATTACCCGATTTGATTAGGGCGTCCTTCAAAGGAGTTCCAACAACATCCAGAACTGGTTTTATGTAATCTTCCCAGACACCCTTCACGGTATCATAGGCATCGCTAACCGCCTTCGTAAAATCGTCCCAGTTATCATACCACGCACCACCATAATAACCAGCACCGCCCTTACTCCTCTTGAATAAATCCTCAACAAACATCATCTCATCGTCGTCCAAATCCGCAGGGAAATCGGGCATCTTCGTCATACGACCGATTTTCTTACTCTCCATCATACGATTACGGCCACCCCTAAAATCCTCCAGCGAAGCATACCACGCGCAACCAACTTTCGGTGGCTCACCTGAACCATCCATATTACCGACTTGAACCGTCGTCGCCAAAGGAAATTTCACTTTACCACCACTCATCCCAGGCCTACCATTACCACTCAACGGGTTAGCAAAATCCTCCACGCCCGGATTTTCCGCCTCTCGGAAGGGCATCGTGACACCCACCATCGTCGCAGAATTACCACCAATACCGCAACCCATCATACCGCCACTCAAAACATTCTGGCGACCCTGCGCGGCGTCGCTAATCATCCCTATCGGTGTGTATCTAAAAGCCTGACCGATATCGTCAAAAATACTACTGCCAAACGCCTTCAAATCCGCCTCCGCTCTATTCTCTCGTTCAACACGAGACAAATCCCTAGGGTGGTTATACGCCGACCCCATTACATCCCGATATTGTGTATCAATTCCGCAGTCAGAACCATACCCCCTACCAACAAAATTAGCGGGGGCGTGGCGCGCGGCACGATGATTAATCGCGTCAACTTCAGACGCAATTCTCCTATTATACGCAGTATTCATTTCTGTTATACCATCATTAGATTTTTATTTTTATGCTATATTTCATAGTTATACCATAAAAACGATTGATTTCTTTATTTTTAGCACCTTGAGGCCAATTTCATACGACCCCCAATACCGCTGTCGCCTTTACCCAGAGCAGATTTTGCTGCGCTCACGGCGTCCAGAATTGCTTCCTGTGCCTTCGGGGCGACATCGGCAACGGAGTTAAGAGCAGAAGTCTCAACACCGCCAACAAGGCGGAGGTGGCGCTCGCTCACGGGCTTCATTTCGGAGGCCGCAAGAACATCACTCTTCGTGAGGATACCCGTGTAAGTAGAACTGACACCCTGCGAGGTAATAAACAGACCACTATTCACGCACATCAAGCAAATTTCAACATCACCCGGAGCCAAGTCATAATTTTCAATTGATAAATTGAACTGTAAATTAAACGACCCGAGGCTGCCGGCCGCATAAAATTCCTCTACAATAGGGATATCCTGACCGAAACGCAAACACAAAATAGAGCCTGCGGTTTGAACCAATTGTGACGTTGTATTATAAACCGCGCCTGGGGCTAGGGCTGGAGGGAGGTATTTGTTCGCAATACCCTTAAACTCAAGCCAAGTCTGGTTCGTAGTTTTAGCGGACATACGATACAAGGTCTCTTGAGTGGCGTTAGCAAGCAAACCAGACTGGTTATTCCAGTTAATACTGATACCAGTAATGGGGTAGAAGCAGTCGGCATCACGGTTAGTCTGTGCTGACATCGGCTTTCGGGCGACGATACACAACATATCGGGGACTTGATTTAATTGAATGTTATTGCTGGGGATTGTTCGTGTAGCGGGGATGAGGACATTCGTGGCAGACACGGCGGCGGCGGCAATAGGGTTAGTGAACGTAGTCAAATAACGCGGGAAATCAACATAGTCCACCACATTTTTCGAGGGGAGGATTTGCGAGGGGTGAGGGGTAAGCATCTGAAAGTGAAGTTCAGCACCAGACACGGCCGTCAATTGGACGCTGTAGTTGGCAATCTGTGCGAGGGTGGCACCACAACGCCACAGACGAGTAGCATTTGCGGAGAGATTGAAAATGAAGTTCATATTTGTCACACCATACATACCCATCTGGTTCGCCGAGAGATTAGCGAAATGAAAGGGGGACAAAAAGAGGGGTTCGTAAGAAGTGAATGTAAGGACTACAACACGAGCGCTGGCACCATCACCGATAAGTTGCTGATTAGCGTTAGCAGTCACGGGGGTAGTCTGCTGAAGGCCATCAATTGAGTAAGCACCACGGGACAAAAGGGAGTTATCGGCGGCCTGCGCCCACGAGCCGTTGCTGTTGTTATTCGCTCCTAACTGGTCGCTATATTTCTTATAGGTGTCGGTGGCAAGAGGAGCAATACCGTTCCAACGGGACAAGGCACGGTCATCACCATACATACGGAGCAACTGGGGCAACACATCACGGATATTCACCGAAACGCTGTTGTTATTCACCTGAACCTGAAGGGTAGTTGCGCTCATATGAAGAGGCAGGGGGGCAAGGGCATCACGATTACCCAAATCCACGAGGTATTGACCTGCGGCGGGAGTTCCGCTGATAGTCAATTGATACGTAGATTTCCAAACGATATTACGGTCAAGAATTGTGACCTCTGAAGGGGTCTGAATAGAAAAAGTCTGGGACGACGCACTCGCCGAAGTAGCGGGATACACTTGAGTAGTCACATTCTGGCCGGACTTAACCACACCAAAAGGCAAACTATCGGTCACTCTCATACGGGCGTCCTCCACGAGGACTTTGCGAAAGTCTGCTGAACTCATTTTCGGATTTGTTTTATGCTATTAATATTCAGTTGTTTTTATATATAATTTCATCAATTACATATGAAAAAAAGGACGCCCCCGTCCTGTGTATTTTCCATTTATTCCTTCTTCGTCGCAATCGTTTAATCCACTCTTGCGTTGTAGAAGTCCTTTCTCCTAAACAAGATTTTAATGCTCGCCACACACCCTACCCCTAACTGAAACCGGTGAAGATTTGAAAACTTGTCCTTCCAGAATACAGAAACTTCCACCGCATTTACGGGGGTTGTTCCACGCAAGTCCAACATACGATATTCTGCCGTCGGGGTATATGTAATCCGCACCTGTGAACTCGTGCCTGTCGCACCCTGTAATTCAAAATCCGTTAGGACTGGTGCCGTCACGTTGTTATTTGAATTGCCACCAACCGGTTTTGATATGGTTCCATTCCAAAAGTTAAAAATGACTGGTTTTGATAGTAGAGTGTTTTGAACGGGTAGTAGCGATGTAGAAAATACGAGAGATTGAACTGGCGACCATAAAATCGTCGTGCTATTTTCCTGTGGGACTGTAATCTGCGGGATGGCTGACGTGGCGGTGGATACTGGAATTAGGGGGAATGTCGGCCTGCTTCCACCAGTAGTATTCTGGTATTGATTATTGTAGGCCACTATTTCGTATTCGGTTCCACGTGTGAGATTTGCTTGGTCGTTCCCTTGAAAACGCGTCGGTATTGAGTTCAGTAGAATATACGCTGGAGTATTCATATACACCGAAATCACGCGTCCAGTAAAGGTGCCTGGGACGTTCGCATTATTTAAAGGCAAATTCTGGTCGTAAGTGTCGTAAATGTAAGGGGGTGCGTTCGTCGCCAACGCTGGAGGGACTAGGGGAAAGTTTATTGAGAATAACTCTTGATTAGGGTCATACGTCATCTGGGGGCAGTAATTCTGATAAATTGCCAACGGAGTTGCCGCGGTATTTCCTATGACTGGTTGTCCTGCCGCAGTCAATACCGCATTCATCGCAGTAAAAGACGCCTTCAACGCGTTATTCATTATCGCCAACGCTTTTGAAAACTCATACACATAATAGTAGGGGTCTTGTAAGTTTTGAAACACAAATGGCGCGGTAGGAGGAGGTAAAGTCAAATCATCTGGAATAAAAATCCAACTGCTCGGGGTCGTCTGGTAATAAGTTACAGGGACGGCTGGAACCGCATAATCAACGACTTTCATAGCAAAAGAGTAAATCAGTTTATTCGGGTTAATATTACCCTGCCCTAACAACACATCCGGCGACCAAATCGGAAGTGTAGGGCTATCTAGTGTAAAACGCACAACCGACAACAAATAGTCCTCTGGATAATTGATAATAGGGTTTTGACGCGTCTCTGTAAATGTAAGAGCAGGACTGGTATCACCAGTAAGGGTCGGGTCGTAGTCCGTCACGACATTAATATCGTAATACAAATTGTAGGGGTCGGACGAGTTTAAATTGCCCCTCGTAGTAATTCCACTCATACTGATTTTCCTTTGTTTTATATTCGTTATTGCGATATTGTTTTTATTATTAATTTCCTCGTTTTTATATGATGCGTCCAAAAACATAGCAATCCAAAAAAAATTGAAATGGATTTCCAACTTATCGGCGGATGACAGTTTCATACAGACAATCAGACACAAACGAAATGCCCTGCTCCATTTGCCGCGAACCCGGACACAACAAGAGAACTTGCCCCAATACAGACGAGGGAATGGAAGACTGCGATTATTGCGGTTATACTCACCACTACGAAGACAAATGCCCTAACGAAGCGACCGCCTGCCACTATAAAAAATGGCGTGAGGATGAAGAAGAAGAAGAAGAAGAAGAAGAAGAAGTGTGCGACGACGAGCAACGCTCCTACGGCGCTCGTGGCGCTCCTGCCCCCGAAAGCGACGACGAAGAAGTGGACGAAGCGAATTGCGACGACTGCGGAAGTGCCATCCGTGATACGAAAAACCTTGATACTTGCTGGACGAATGACGGTAAAATCTTCTGGTGCGAAGACTGCCGTGAAGAACACGTGGAAGAACACATCCGCGAAAGGGACGGCGACGACTAATCATCCTCCTTCAAATCGGGGTCTTCTAAAATGTAAGCACATTTCTCGGATAAAATGGCCTGTGGATAGTTCTTCGCTATGGTTACCCAGCGGGAACTCAACTTTTTTATCTCTTTCATCATCTTCGGTGTAATACCGATGTAATTTTCAAGCACATATTTCGTGCTTTTCGTCATCACAGACATCGGGAAAATCGTGACAAAATGACACTCGTTTAACATCTGGCGCGTCGTCTGGCGGTCGCTCGGTAAATGGAATGTAAGAACACAACTAATCTTATGATGGCGTCCGGTCTGTAAAATCTGGTCTAGTATCTTGAAAACCTCTTTACGGTGTGATTTATTTGCGATGGTATCACAATCATCAAAAATCACCATACTATCCGCGAACTCACTCGCCTCTATCGGGTCGCTCACCAACGTATCATCTATCTTCGGGCGTTTCAGGTTTTTTATATCATCCACGCTCACATCTTCAGGTAAAGTGGAAAACATATAGACGGGTCTATCTGGGAACTTCTTCGTATATTCTTTACATATCATCTTCGTATAATACGATTTGCCCGAACCCGACGCGCCAACCACATACCAGATTTGCCTTTCGGTTTTAGGGTTAATGGACTGGACGAATTTGCCCTCATCACCATCAGGGATTGATGCTCTTGTGAATGAGCGAACTTTATGCTCTTTTAGTCCTTTATCATCGGCCGTCGCCAAAAATAATTTTACGCCGTCATTACTACCGCCTTGTATCCGTGCGAAGGCCGCCCCACACTTCTCCATATTGAAACTCATAATAGCAATATTCTCTTTCTATTATGATATAATTGATTTGTTTTTATTAGTTTATCGTCATTTTTATAGGATTGAATGGACGACGCCGAGAGATTTTTGAGTAAAGTGAATAAGAGTGGGGAGTGCTGGTTATGGACTGGGTGTGTAAATTCGTTGGGATATGGAGTATTTAGTTTGAACCAAAAGACGGTATTATCGCATCGTTTATCGTATGTAATGAACCACCCTCTTACAATCCATTTATTAGACTATCCGACGATTTGCGTTTGCCATAAATGCGACAATACTCGCTGTATAAATCCAGCACACCTATTTTTGGGGTCTCAAGGCGATAATGTGAAGGATATGATTGCGAAAGGACGGGGACAAAAAGGAGAAAAACAAGGTGCGTCAAAACTCACCGAAACACAAGTGCGAGAGATTAGAACTCTGTATGCGAATGGTGGTATATCACAACGGGAATTAGGTGTTAAATATGGGGTTAGTCAGCCCGCAATCGGCAAACTAATCACGGGTGAAAACTGGTCTCACATCTAAATTATATTACACAGAAGTTCTTTCGCCGCCTTGTTTATTTGCTTCATATTTGCTCTTATAATGTTATCAATCCGGCCTCTCGTGATGCTCCCCTTGCTGTTTATTTTCTTCTTGAAAAACGCATCGGCGAGAGATTTGAGTTGTTTGTTTTGCTCCCATTTGAGAGATTGAACCGATTTCATTTGTGATGTTTCCTGATATAATTTACCCACCTCCGAATTGAATAACTTCACGAGCAGAATAGACATCTCGGGGTCTTCATTACGCAATCGCATCATCGCGAACAATCGTTTTAGTGCCTTGAAATACGCTTGCTCCTTTATCATCGCACCGAACTCCTGCTCGAGGTCTTTCAGCAGGTCATCTACTTCTGTATCATTATCGCCGAGAGAATACATACAACTCGCGTCGTAAAACTCATTATCCTCTTTCCGGAGAACCACATCCACCTTCATAAAATCTAGGTCTTTAAATGGTATTTTGCCGAAAAAGGCGTGATTGAACTCCTCCGCTCGGTATATGCGTTGCTTCTGCCCGCGCTTTGACTGGAGTTTAAACTCAACGAAATACAATTGCGGGTCTTGAGAGATTTTCTGGATGACGTCGTTTATGCCAGTAAATATAATATCTCTCGGTAGGTCGCTCAAATCCATCGTAAAATCATAATCACCGGTATACAATTGCGACTTCAATCCCGCTGAACCTATCAGGCGGGGTTTGCGGTCATTCACCGTGAAGGCCTTGACGAGCGGGTATTCTTCGGATGTCGGATACGCTCTTTCGGTTATAGTTGTCATTTTATTATCTGGTTAGTTGTATTTATTATTATTATCATTTTTCTAATGCCGCGATTTCTCTCTTCAGTTTATCTCGTTCTGCTCTTAAAGATGGGGCTTTCGCCGCAATCTTGTCCTCTCTCGCCACTACGTCTGGCATCAAATATCTTCGCATCATAGAACTATCCATTCTCTCAATCACTCCAAGTTGCGCCTCAACTTCTTCAAGTCGCTTCTTCTTTGATTTAATTTGTTCTGGTTTAGATTTGCTTTTTTCTATGCGTTCAACTTCCGCTTCGAACATCCCTTTTTGTGCTGGTGTGAGTGATGCTATTACGCGTTCTATCATCAAATCTCCACGAGCAAGAATATCGTCTTTGAATTCAACAATTAATGCCTTCACTTTCGGAGCAATCTCATTCCTCACTTTTCTCGCTTCATCCTGTGCTATTTTTTGCCTCACCGCTGGTTTAGGTTTCTGCTGAACTACGCTTTCAACTATCTCATCAAAAAGCACATTCCAAACCGCTTGCCTCTTTCTTCCAAACCCACTCCCCCTTACGAAATGCCGAATTTCCTGTATGCCATCTATTTTTTCTACCATTTTCATACACGCCTCCGCCATTTGTGAAAAGAAAAAGTTTTGACCCTTCTTATCTGGTGAAGCAAAATTTAAACCAAATAACGGTTCTTCTTTGAAAAATCCAATAGACGTCACATTATCATCCTCCTCCTTCCCCGTAAGGTTCATCGTTAGTTCCCTACTGAAATTTCCACCATAACTTTCAGTTCTAACTCCGTCTATTGTAAGTGGCTCGTTCCTTCCGTCGCAGTTATAACTTTTTAGCCCTCCCTCACCCCCCGAGGCAAATAATTTCTCGGTCACTACCCACGCACCAACCGCGCAACGAGCAAATTTCGGTGCCACACTAGTAATAAAATTATGAAGGGTGCCAACATCTGCGAATTTTGTTTTTGTCGCACAAAATCGTATAAGTCCTGCCTCTTGTTTATCAAACAAATCCATTATAGGTTTCAACGCCATCACGTCCCGCACCTTCGTCGGCTCAACTCGCTTCTCCATCGTATCCGCTATTCTCGCCCTCGCCCTCTGTGATTGAAACGCACTCTCATCAATACCCAGTATTTCCATCACTTTTCGCGCCAATCCGCTCCTCGCCAATAACTTCACTTTTCTCATAGGAGCCATATTGCTACGTTGTAAGTTCATCATAAGTTGTCTATCTGCTTCTGTAAGCATCGGTGATTTCATCAGTTTCATATACGCCCTCTGTGGTTGCCTCTCAATCTCCGCCACTACCAATTGTAATGGTTCGGCTTCCTGTGCGAATTCGCCTGACGGTTCTCTCGGCTGTTCCGCAACCAACTCTTCCCTTAATTCAACCCTAGCACTTGCGGGGGCGACGACTTTCAGTCTCGGTTTCCTCTTCTTCGGTGCTGGCGGTGCTGGTTCGGGTTCTCTCGGCGGGGTCGCTTTCATCACCCGAGAGGTTCTAAATGTGGCGGGTGTTTCTAGCGGTGGCGGTTCATCTCGCCCATCACGCCTCGCCTTCGCCCGCTCCCTTTTCGCCTTCGCAGTCTGCTTCTTCTTCGCCTCCCTCGCTTCTATCTGCTGACGCTTCTTCTCCAACTTCGCATCAAAAATCGCCTTCCACTCTTCAATCGTGTAGGTCTTACCCGCACCCATCATACCACCCCCTTCAAACGCAGGATTATATACCGGAAAAATGGAGTGCGACGCAATCAAATAGTCCTTCTCCTTGCTCGGATTGAAAAAGTTCGCCCTGCCAGCATTTTTGCGGATTTCAGTATTCGGCGCATATTGCCCCATCAACATAAACAGCGGGTCGGTATCCAAATAAACACGGTGGTTATGGATATCACTATCCAATATATACTTTTTCTCTATGGATGGATTGTAAGTAATCGCCTCATTTAACAATCCCATATCCAAAAAGCGGTCTGCGATTGAACCTGCGAGAGATGAACCAACACCAACATAATAGAACTCTTGTAGCGAATATTCCTTCTGAAAACGCAGTAATTTCTGTAAGTCATCTTGAAAACGCGTCGTCATACGAAAATCCTGTTTCGCTCCAATCACCGCCCACGTGTATAAATCCGTCCAAGATTTAACATCCGTGCCACGAATACCCACCATTATCACATCCTCGTCATCCTTCAAATAAAACCGTAATGACGTATCATCTTCTATCAATTGAAATCCGTCAACATCTATCGCCTGTTGCTGGTTATACATACTTCGCGAGAGATTGAACGCATTCTTCCGTCCTTGCTCTATGGTCGCACCATACGCATCGTAGTCTGGCGTGAATGTCTGTTTACCCACCATCGTCATATTCCCAGTCGGATTAAACAACGCCTTTCCGGCTTTCTCCAGCGTGAATTCAATAGCCCCCTCACCGACTAATTCGCCGTCTCGGATGAGGGTAATGTGTTCCTCACCGTCACTCCCCTCCTCCATCGTAAAACCCAACTTTTTCAAATTCTCATCCCTCCACCCCTTTTCCATCTTCATCACCTTCATCGCAACTTTCTTCCATATAGGGTCTCTCAATATCCCTATCTCATCTTCAGTTTCGGGGTCGTATACTCGTCGGCATCCTATTCCTAACAGGTCGCTTATTGCTCTTTTGTATGTTCCAAGCGGTAATCCAACGCGTTCTCCCTTTTCGTTCTTCGGTGGAGCATCAACAAAATATCGTTCCATTTTAGATAGCACAACCTCTATTATCTCTATCTCCTCCTTCTCGTCCTCGTCCTCGTCATCGCTCCCAGCACCGCCCACCGCTACTACCCCCTGTTCTCCTATCTGCGACACCATATCCTCAATACTCTCTTCCGAAAAACCCTGCTCCTGTAAGTCCTTGCGATATGCGTCTATCTGTGCCGAGCGTTCTGCCGGCGTCATCGCCTTAAAGGTTGCCGTCGCGTCTGCTTGCTCTTGTTCGTTTGCCGCCTGACGCTCCGCCACATCTTTCGTCATCTGGTCGTTATAAATCCGCTCCGCCACCTGCTTTCCTTGCGTCTGCCCCTTCCAAAAATTATCAACACCCTTTACCCTCACTCGTTCCTGTGCCGCCTTCATCTTCGCCAATCTCTCGGTGTCGGGGTTTTCTTTCGCTTCCTCATCAGCAATATCCTTCGCGACTTTCGCCTTCGCCGCCTCCGTCATCCCAGTATCCCTTTCTAGTGCTTTTCGCTCCCTGTATTCTTTCTTCTCAACTTCCGTCAAACTCTCATAATACTTGCGCTCCTTCTCCTCCTCTATTTTTGCTTTATATTGATTGAGTGATTGAAAAATCTCTCGGGCTTTATCCTCTGGCACCCATAGTTTATCTCCTTCAAACCCACCTCGCCATTTTTCTTCATTTTCGGCTTGAGGCTGTGTAGAAAGTCTATCAACAGGTATAAAAAATGGTATATTATTTTTCTTCAAATCATCAACCGTATAATATACACCCGCTTCCTTGATAGGGTTCGGTATTTCTATATAGGGCGAAAAACCTTGAGCCTTGCCTTCCATATCGTAACTCCAATAACCAGTATTGTATTTTGCGTTCTTTTGAACCCATCTTTTAGCCACTCGTGGTTTACGGATGACTTCATTTCTCGCTTTAGTATCCTTATTGTATGCCTCGTAAGTGTATTTCCCGTCAGGGGTTTTATACACATATCCATCTCTTTCCGCGCTTTCAATTCCCGCTCTTCGTCCCTTTTCCGCACTCTCGGCCTCTCGTCGGTTCTTTAGTTTTTCAGGGTCAAAAACGCTGTCCCACGTATCATTAAAAAACGTCACTACAGGCACAACGATATTTTTTATTACCTTCTTTTTGCTTTCTTCTTTACCCTCTTCTGAAATCCCGAGCAGTCCTTTTCGTTGTTTCCTCGGGTCAGTCTCCGCTCCGTAAATCAAATCACCCACTTTATTCTGTATCGCGGTTCGGACGGGCTGTAGGGCGTCCGCCACCGCACCAATACCACTCGGCGGTGTCGCTTCCGCTCCTCCCATTTGTGGCACCAATTCCGCGATATCCTGTTCTGAATAACCCATATTCCGTAGCACTTGTTTATGGCCTTCAACCGAATACGGCACGTCCGCACCACCATACGCATTCTCTTCCAAGTCAGCAATCACCTTATTTTTATCCAGTATAATCTTCGTGAGTTGTGCCTTCGTAAAGGACTTCCCATTTCCATAAATCGCATTATCTAACTTCGTGGCGGTGTCCTTATTACCAAGCGAAAAAAGTCTAATGAAATTCTCCATATTCGGCACTTCTATCGCACCAGCGGGCGGCGCATCCCCTTTTCCAGACATTTCAACTGTTTTTGCTTGAATTTCACGTTTAATAACTGGTAGTAGTTCCCGATAAAATTCCTTTGTATCGGCTCCAATATGGGGTTTCGGTAAAAAATACTCTATCACCTCTTCTAATTCCGCCAATTGTGCTAATGAAAATTTCGCGACTTCTTCGTTCAATTGCTCTCCTCTATTTGCGGAGAGATGTCGTATTGTCATACCAACCCTGTCTAATTTTTGCTGTGTCATCACACCACCTTCCAGTTCGTCAGCACCCCACGCTTCCGTCGGAGCCTTGAAATCTTCCATCTGTTTCTTCCATTCCTCTTCGCTAATAGGCTTGCTTTTCTTTCTCTCGTTATGCTTCACCAGCCCCTTCCTCACATCATCCCAAAAGCCCTCGCCTTTAACTGGCACACAATTCGGCACCTCTCGCCCTTTCTTCATCTTCGTTCCAATCATCTCATACCCTTCCCAGCACGGGTCATCTTCCATTTGCTCGTTTTCACCGCGTCCATAAAGTCCACAGCAATTATATTCTTCTTCTTCGCAACGCCCTATCCCCGCACCAACCGAGAGATTACGCCTTTCAAAACGGTCATTACCACCACCTCCCGAATTACTGGGGCTAAAAGCCAACGACCTATAAAGAGAACCGCCGTTACTATCATTTTGTATTTCTCCACGATACATTTTATAGACGTTAGTAGGATTTTGTTTTTATTACAAATTGTCGTTGTAAAAACAAATCTCTCGGCATCATCAACGGCAACCGAACGAAATACGATTGTCGCGGTCAAATGGCCGGATGGTGACGGAGGGCGTCGGGCAAAGAACCCGTGCCACGCCAACGGCGGTTTTGATGATGGGCTTGATAGGGGGGCGAACAACGGGCATTTTAATTAATACGGACTTTGTCTTTATATTATTGCCACAGTAAATTTATGGCGAGGTTATTCGCCGAGTATTTGTTTCTCCGCCAGTTGCCTTTTATAGCAGTTGCGCGGGCGAGGTAATTATCTCTCCGTGCCTCGTCCTGATGCTTCGTGAAATCCGTATAACCAGTCGCTCCGAAATGAACGGTTTTGCCGTCGGGGGCGACAACGCAGAACTTCTTATCCTTCTTCTCCGAGAGATATATTTCAGCGTCATCAGACCCCTTATATTTCAACCAGTTTTTATATACCTTTTTGAAATCGCTCATTTATAATAATAGATTAGATTACTTTTATTATAAATCTCTCGGATTATGGATTATGAACTACAAGAAAGGCAGACGCTATCATCCAAACAAGGAATATTATTATAATTAAACTGCTCGGTAATATCAACAGGGTCGCAATTTAGGGTGCCGACGATATTCGGGATTACCACCTTGCGCTCCAATCTCTCGGCAATCTCTCGCGACTTCTTATACTCCTCGGCCAAACAGACACTCAATCTCTCGTTTTCAGCAACCAGACGCTTCACTTTATCCTGATACTCCTCTCTTATCTCCGCCTCCTGTGCCGACAGCAACTCCGTCAGTTCACGAATGGTAATCGTCTTCGTCATTCTCTCGGTTATGTAATTATCTCTCGGCATCTTTTTATATTCTATTCGTCCTCGTCGTCCCACCACTCTTTTT
>Ga0315284_10005970_pt1 | contig 17333 bp, 15 predicted proteins | sample YL17G09_16_MG_FD_203696 | JGI IMG/M metagenome (GOLD analysis project Ga0315284, IMG submission 203696) | Sediment microbial communities from Yellowstone Lake, YNP, Wyoming, USA - YL17G09_16 | ecosystem: Environmental > Aquatic > Freshwater > Lake > Sediment | place: USA: Wyoming | collected...
ATATTGTTGAGACATATTTTCAATAATATTTTGAGCAGTAGTTGTGCTATGATTGAGAATATTACTTTCGACACCCTCAACAAAGCCTATAGTACCAATCCCAAAAGAATCTTTATAGTAAAATAAAACGATTTCTTTAAATGTTCCTGGATTATTAAATACAGAAACGCCGGTGGTATTGCTTCCAAGATCAAAAGTTGCTCCAGCAAAAGGAGTATACTTATTGTCTTCAAAGTACACCTTATCTCCTACTCCTATTACAATAGACGTAGAGACTGGACTATGAGCAATAACAGTGAGTTGATTTGTTCTGTCGTTTAGAGCAGTAAAATTAGCTCTTATCGGCGCAGATTGAATCTGTGCAGAAGCTACTGGAATTGTAGGATCGAATATTGTCGCCATTTATCTTCCTTAAGTCACGTTATCTGTGCTAGTATTATTGCCAGATGCACCACTGATGTTTGTTGTATTGTTAGTAAATTGATTAGAGCTCACAATATTTTTTGTACTTCCATCTAACATTACTGCTATACTATTATTATCAAAAGAATTGTTTGTAAGTATATTGCGATTACTGAGATAGCATCGAATGCCAATGAGTCCTGCCTCAATAAAACAATCTTTCACGGTGCAATTGGTTGTATTAACAAAATATATAAGTGGTAGATTAGCTACGTTACCTGGAAGTGGTCCAAGAAGCCTTAGGCTAGAAAATTGAACATGTTTTCCAGTAACACTAAATAGCGGACCGGTAAACGTATCCAACATCTGTATAGTAGATGCATAACCTTCTCCGATAATTTGGACATTATCGGGAACTGTAATAGTTTGAGATATTTGATAAAGCCCCCTTTTAATAAAAACTGTGCCACCGGTTGAACTAACGCTATTTATAGCTTGCTGAATAGGATTAATAGTGGAGCCATACGCATCTTTTATGTTTCCTACAAAAGTACCTACTGTTTGGCCGGTTATTGTAGCTGCGCCATAGGCGTCTGGAACCAGTACTCCGTAGGAGTCAGTTTGCACGAGTAGGTCGCCTACGCTGGCGCTATAATATGAACCACCGCCAACATCCAGATAATTTCTATAGTCAAGAATATCGGCATCAGCTATAGGAAGAATCTGTCCTCTAGAAGTAATGTTGATGCCATTATTTCTGACCACGAATCTAGCAACAGGAAGATCTGTACTTCTGAGAGGAATTAACTCAGGTTGTGAAGTCGAGGAAGATTTTTCTGGTCCCTCAAGAAACATTGTTGATGCTTCATAGCGATTAGTAGTGGTATTGAAATCTAATCTAGCTACAATGACTATATCTTTAAAAAAACCGATATTGTTAAATGAGGAGACTCCTGCAATTAAGTCTCCTAAATTTAGTTGCTTAGTGGAAATATTCACAACAATTCTATCTGAAAAATAAACAATACCAGTATCAGTGGTAACACTTGTACTTGCTGGAACAGTGGCATGAGTACCAATCTTACCTGTTCTAACATCTAGAGCGGTGAGGTTGTTTCTTATGTCTGCTGAGACTAGTGGGCCGCCTTCTACGGGCAGGCCGGAGATAAAGTTGTTAATCATTAATTAATTCCTATAAACGGTCTTAAATCTTCAATTAATTGAACATTGTTTGAAACCGATCTTACTTGTGGACTTCGGATCAATGTGATACTAGTAAATGAGTTAGTCACCTGAATTGTGACCAAATTAGTTGTTACATTAAAAGAAACTGCACCGACAAATCTTCTAATTGGTCTAGTATGAGAGTCGAATATTTCAATAGCAGAGTTGGGTGGAAATACAGTACTGGTAACAAACGATGACGAGAACCCTGTGCCAGTTAGGTCAGCTACTAGTGTGCTATAAGTATTAGTATTTGTTGGAACTGCTTGTAGATTCGTGATTGGGAATTCATATGCTAGTCGTGTTGTAACATATCCATCTACGGCTTGCGTAGAGGTTAGAGAGACTATGTCGGTAGCGGCAGCATTCATTTGATAAAGTACATATGATAGAGGCACTGTATTAGCTGGAGAAGTTGGATTTACTATTTGACTTGGACTAGCTGCCGCAGCACTATGTACAAAAACTAAGGTTGCATTTTGTGTTGGATCAGTTGAGGCAATATTATATTGTAAACCTATGAGGGCTTTTTTCCAATAGTTGGCTGTAAATGTAGTAGTTCCACCATTATAGTTACCAAAGCTATCAGAAGGACCTGAGCTTGTACTAAAATTAACTCTTCCTCCTGCAAACTTTAATTGTGGAACGGCAGCAGAGCCAGCTCTGGCTGTGCCTGAAAACACCTCTACAAGCTTGTTAGTCATTGTTGTTAGGTCAGCTGCTAACTTATCAGGAAGAGGTAGTGTAGTCATAAGACTAGTAGTTGTATATAGTGCAGGCTCTAAAGCTATAATTCTATTTGTATTATCTTGTACTTGACTATCTAGGGCAGCAACTTGAGCATTATTTTGAAAGGCCGTAGAAACAAACGGGCGGGCTTCACTGATGTTTGTTTGGGCGATTGGCTGAAGAACCCCTGCTGTAGTTTTTTGCAATATAATTAAAGCTAATGGAATTTCAGAGTCATCAAAATAGATATTAAAAGGAGAACTGAGTGCATTATTTTGACCAGCAAGACTTTCTATGAACGTTACTTGGCCACTTGGTTGTAGGCTTAGCAGAACTTGAAGATATAAGCCTTGAGTTTGAAAAGCAGAAGGGCCAGCAGAAAGTTGTTGAACTCTATAGAGAATGCCATATGCATCTCTTTGAGTTTTGTAACCATAAGCAGTTGTAAAATCGAATATGGTTGTGTTAAAATTGATAAGTTTCAGTTGGTTACTAGTTCCTGCACGGAAGTATGCAGGGCCAGCCAGGACAATTACAGAAGTACTTACTGGATTGATAGCTTGAACTTCAAGAGTTTGTAGCTTATCATATAGGGCAGCAAGATTATCTCTAATTGGTTCGGATTGGACAGCACTATTTGTGGCGGGAATGCCTATTTGAAACGGAGCAACCATCTAGTCTTCCTATGCAAATCACTTATTGTTGAGGATCTTCACTAGCCTTAAGCAATTTAATATTAACTGCTACAACACCTTTTGGTGAATCTTTTAACTCATACTCTACTTGATCACCAGCCTTAAGTTGCTTATAGCCTTCCATGGCGATACCTGACCAATGAATAAATATATCTTTCTCACCCATTGCATCATTAGGCGTAAGAAAGCCAAACCCTTTTCTAGCACTAAACCAAGCTACTGTGCCTGTTAATTTGTCAAATTCCACTATATGCTCCTTGCTATATGCCTTAATGCTGTATTGTCAAAAATCAATACGGACTCTATCCCCGACTTTAATGTTATTTTTTGTAAAAAACCCTTCAGGCATCTCTAGAACGTATCTTACTGATTGACCAGTTCTATGTATATAATATGGCTCTTTATGAGTCATATTCAAAATATCTGTTATTTCGCCGGCTTTGGTAATGCCAACTGCTTGTAAGTTGATCTTGCAATTTTTCATCCACAAATTGGCTGGGGCATCATATCCAAAACAAAGTAAGCAGCCTTCGTTACTGTCAAGTACCTCTACACCCATAAGACCTTTTTCGAGAGACTGCGGAGTATTAGCTAACCTTGCATAAATTGGTATATTATTTATAGTAATGAGTTTATAGGAATCAGTAGAAGAGCTAGCAAATCGATAGGTTAAGCCTTTGCTTTTGAAGAAATCATTAAGCGCATTAATTTGGTAATCTTTCATTACTAAATACACTAAAAATCAATACATAGTTACCACTTACCAAGTGGGCATTCTTCTGTAGGAGTAGTAGTTTTTCTTTTGATATTGCAACCACATTTGGTGCAAACCTCCCCAAGCAACTTGCGCTGCTTAAATGGACATGTTGCACAGATGCTCCTTCTTGTAGAAACAACTAGCGGGTCGGCTTGAAGTTCTCCAGTCTTTAAGGCATGCTTAAATGCTTTAGCTGTTGCTTTTCGAGCATTGCGCACTTGCCTAGTAATTGGAGGAAGGTCTTTATTGAGGAATTTGATTATATCATGGGGAGCATGGATTTGATAGTTACCTTCTACATCGAGGTAGGTATCTCCATCATGAAGTTGAATTCTTACTAAGACCCACATCTCATCTTCCATTAAATTTTTAAATGGGGCAGCTTTGGATGGGTCTTTTGAAAGAAAAAGAGTTAACATTATTTAATAATCTTAATACCACGGCGAAGTTTGTAAATAACTTGATTTTGCAGAGCTTTTGCATGTAGCATGTCTTTGCGACCAATTTCAGTTGGAGTGGGGTCAGTAAGAGTTTTATACTTTGTTAGTGCATCACCTAGCTTAGAAGTTCTGTTCACTATTACAGAGGGATCATTAGTTTCTAATACAGATTGAAGCGTGAGTATAGCTCCGCGAAGCTCAAGATTAGCTTGGCTTATCGCTCCCATTTTGATTATGCGGAATTTGTTGTATTTCATTATCTTGCTCCTGTGCACTATCTCCACTTTTCTTTTGAATGTCAATTACTTTATTATCAATGCTCCAGCCATAACATTCTTTGACGTATTTAGCTTGACCAGCATCATATATTTTATACCATTTTAGTTCTTTGGCATATTGAGCTTGAGATAGTCCTCTATCGTCCATCTTTGCCTTACATTGCAGCCTATTATAGGTATAGTGACAGTCAGTCCATTTCCATCCTAAGGTCTTAGATTCTAATGTAAATCCTAGTTTATCGTAAGATTTACCAGTTGAGTATCGTAAATCACAAAACGATATGATCTTATTAGGCTTATGTAAATGAGAAATATAAGTAAGAAGCTTAGAAAAGCCTCCTCGAACACTCACATTAAGTAGGCTTGCGAATCTAGCGATCTCTAAACCTTGCTTGGTATTCCTAATACTCATGCAGCTGACTAGTTCATTGGTTTCTTTACTCCATAATCCATAAGCTTGAGTTGAAGAGTAGGCTCCCATGAGATGGTTTTTATGAAAAAAAGAATGTGCCTCTTTATTTGGGACCTTTTTAATCATTAGCTGTCTTGCATTGTATTTGCTGGTATGTATGTTGAGATAGTTAAGTACTATGGATCTTATTATATCAGGCCTTGCTTTCAACTCATCTGATCTAAATTGAAAGATAGTTTGTCCATTTTCTTGAAAAGCTTTAGCTAAGTCTAAGTGATAGCTATTATCAAGGTCTCGCCTACCACCTTGCATGTGATCATACAATCCATCAGTATTTACATATAGTACCTTATCATCTAGTTCAATCCGGAAATCTGGGCGGCGATTCAATTTAAATTCAACTGGCTGTCTGTCAAATCTTTTGAGATTAGGAAAATGACTTTGCATTAACGACGCAAAACAAGCCTCAGTTGAATATATCCTTGCATTATTATAAGACTTACACCATTTTAAAAAAGCTTCTTCACCATAATCGTTATATATCTTTATTCCACTTGATTTAGGAGCAGCATATTCATCACAAAGTATTGTGAGCACTTCTCCCGTTGAAAGTACAGTTCCATTAGTTTTCCGCCTACTTAGCATTTGATTGTGGTTCTCTGCTCCATATTTGGATATATTAGTTAGTCTACCTTTTTCCTTGACTATACTATTTTGTAAAGGATTAGTTGTTCCATATTTAATTAAATTTGTCTTTTCTCTTTTTTCAATAATAGAAGGATGACTCGCACCTTGAGTTCCAAAATTACGATAAAGTGTTTCCTTTTTCTTTTGTTTAACTAAATCAAGTTGAGATACATTATCAACTCCATAAGTAGTTTTAATGGTTAATTTATGAAGCTTGAGACAGCCACAACAACTGGTTTTATTGAGTCTAAGCCTATAGCTTTTTATCTTTCTTTGTGTAATTGCACATCCGGTACATAGACATAACCACTCTCCTCTTCCAGAGGATTTTGCTAAGACTCTCCAGTAGTTGTACATTTCTGCGATTTCAATAGGTCTTTTACTGTGTTTGATTTTGTTTTTAGTTCTTTTTTGGTAGGCAGTTTTAGCTATGTCTTTTTGTCTTTCAGGATTTTGCAACCTATGAGTCTTAGCATAGCAAGTCTTACAAAGACCAGATGTAGTTTTGGCTGAAATTTCTTTAGTACAGGTTTTACACTCCGCCATCATCGCTAGTAGTTCCTTTCTTATCTGATTGAGAATCAATACTCTTCTCTTGGAGTGGAGAATTCCACTGAAGAGGATCCCAATCTTCAAAGCGAGCACAAGCAAAATTCTTACGAACTTCAATAACTGGCATAGGGCCTTTGCGATTTTTAATTACATAAATCTTTGTTTTATCTGTCAACTTAGTAATAGCCTCATCCGCATCTACTTCTTCTATTTGAAGCACTACATCTGCTGTAGCTCCCACTGTATCACTACGACTCAGTCTACTCGTATCTTTAGTTTTGCTTTTACCTTTTCCTGGCTCTCTATTTAACTGAACTGCAGTGAGAATTGGTATCTTCCTAGATCTTGAAAGTTGTCTTAATTCTTCTACTACAGATGCTTGAGCTAGGTTATCTTGAAGACCATTGACCGTTGGTTTAACGATTCCCAAATAGTCTACTATTAATACGTCGGGTTTATGTTTCTCTATTAGAACATCTAGTTCACTCGCAATTGTAGGAACTGTAATATGAGGAGCATCAATAACTTCAAATCTATTTGTAGATGCTTTAAATTCAGCTAAACTCTTGAAGAAGATTTCTTTTTGTTCAGGAGTTAACCTAGCCTCTTTAATGGTATTAATTGGAAAGCCGGTGTAGCAAGCTGTGATACGTTCCCACATTTGCTCGGTCGGCATCTCAAGAGATACGTAGCATACATTCTTTTTTTGTTTAAAGATGTTTATCGCAGCGCTAAGTAGCCATATGCTTTTGCCGTTACCATGTCTGGCAGATACTACTAGTAGCTCTCCTGGTTTCATGCCAAATGTAGCTTGATCTAGCTTATGAAATCCTAACTTGATTCCCCATGCTTGTGTTGGATCGCTTTCAGTCTGAGTATATCTATCTAAGAACTCATCAACATAATCTTGATTACTACTATGTGCGACAGTACTATCTGATGAGTTCTTCTTAATAGATACAATTGCCTGCTGCATCATATCTGTAAATTTTTCCATCTCACCTTGCTTAGCAGCAGACACAGCTTCTGGAAGGGCTTGCTCAACAATGGAGTAAGACTTCCTCGTCTTTAGTTCTTCAATTAAGAACTCGTAATCTTTGGGATCAACTAAGGCTGCTTCGGTTCTAAACGAAAGAATAACATCTTCCGCTTTAGGATTACTGCCAAAGATTTTAGTCTTATGTTTATGAAGCTGCTCTTCAAGAGTATCGATAGAGGGAAGACTTTTGTGTTTAATATAATAAGATTTGAGTAGTTGATGAATCTTAGAATAAGGAGCATCAAAAAAATCTGAATCGATCGACTTTAATGAGCGGCCAAAAAGACTTCCATCTTGAGCCATAATAGCAATAATTTTTTTATCTAGATTCATTGTATTTCAATACAATTCATTTGTATATTGTCTATAAGCACTGCTTAAAGTTATATTACCTTATTACCTGAAGCAGCTTGAAGATAGTCATAATAAAGGTCTTGTAGCTTTCTAGGACTTCTTTTAGACTCAATGATCGCAATATGCTTTGCTGGGTTTTTGAAATTAATTCTAACATAATCAATAAGCTCATTCTTAGTAGATATGAAATTTGAACTATCTAGAATATCTATTTTTTGCTTTAATTCTGCATCTAAGAATTGGCTTGTAAATGTCATGTTTTCCCCTTTAGTTTTTATTAAACTTAATCATCTTTCAAAAATCTTTTGATTGCGTCTTTTTTTATTTCAGCTCGGCGGTCGGCACCCATGAACATTACAGGAAGGAGCGATTCGTCAAATAATGAGAGGAGACTCTTGGAAAACACCTCTTCACCTGAGTTAAGAATATCACTCATAGTTTTATTGGCGGTCATAATAACAGGTAAATTACTCTGTACTCTTTGACGAAAAATAGAATCTAGTATGCTATTAACATATTTGCTATTCTCGCTAATAAATGTTTTGTCAATATCATCAAGTATAAGGAAATCTACTCCTAGAATATCTTGCTTAATTTGATCTCTCAGCTCTTGATTATACATAGAATCAACAAAACACGAGATTACTTCTCCTAGAAAAGTATAGCGCACCGTAAAGCCCTGTCTTATAGCTTCTTTGCCGATGGCACATGCGCATAGGGTTTTGCCATTTCCGTTCTTGCCGTAGGCGAAGATTCCCTTACCTTCTTTATATGCTTCTTTTAGTCTAGAGAGGTAATTCTTAACTTCCTGAACACCCTGAGCTTTTGGATCAATGTTTTTTAAGTCTAGGCTCCAGTATTTCATTGGAATGCCAGAATGAGCTATCTGCTCGTACAAATCGAATTCCCTACTGCAGTGAATACAGCCTAGACCCTTGCAATGGGAGCAGTTTTGAATGAGTTCTTGCTTTAAAGCAATTAGATGGTCATAAACTTTTTGATGCATTACAGTTTTGCCTTAAGTGTCTCAACTCTATTTCTCCAGAAAGCTGCTGTAGCTTCAGCTTTCCGTAATCTTTCTTGGATATGATTAAGGTACTCTTCACTTTTTTGATATGCCTCTAATTCTTGTATAGTCTTTCCATGAAGCTCAGACACACCTTCGTGCGCGCTTTCTATGATTGAGACTTTAACTTTATAGACACCACACTCTTGTGAGCATGTTTCATTTTCCAAAATATTACTAAGAGAAGGATAAATAATATTACCGCTTCTAGCTTCACCAAGTTCGTAGTCGAAGTCAGTTTTATCTATGTAGCCTACTCGGGATTTTTTCATTTATCATTATCTCTCATGTGTTTGGAACACGTAGTATAATACCATCCCTTGCCTATTAACTTTCCTGGGTTGCCACAAGTTTCGCATGTCACTTCACTCTCCTCTTCAGCTAGACAGATAAGTTTAGATAGGTCATCTGGTTCATGAGAAAAATCGATACGGAGAGTGCCATATTTCTCCTTGATAGACCTTAGATAGGGACGATCTTGCGTAGAGTATCTCTTAATAATGGGTGTAGCTTGTCTTGCAAACCGATCGAGGATCTTATACCAGCCGGGACCAACTCCTATAGCCTCGAAGACGCTGATTTTATTATTCCAATCTCTATATTGAAAGAGTACAGGATATTTTTTTGGAAGTCTATCTAATTTATTAGTTACTTTACTCATATCACCCAAACCTTAGATTAGCATTACCTTGTGGTATAATTCCACTTCTCTCTAGAATGTGAACAATTCTTAGAATGTCCTCTTTATCTTGTCCATCCAATATACATTGCTTCAACATAAATGCATCTTCGTAGGTATTGACTTCGATCAAAGATCCTACTTCTTTTACAATTTCGAGCCTAATAGCTTCAGGAATAGGTGTCGATCGAGAGATTTTATTAGGCTTTTTGCCTTGTAACTTATATCTAGAGTGAAGTGTATTCATACAGTTTAAGTCAGTAATCTTATCGTGCCACCATTCATCAGTAAATCCAAACTCAAGAGTAGCTTTGGCATCATCTAGAGTTACATTCGCTAATATGGTATGAGCGATATTGCAGTTCTTAGCAAACCAATTTTTATGAATTGGTTTAGCACCAAGAGAATTGAGCTTATTGTATAGATATGTAGTAAGTTCACGATCATTATTATCAAATGCAGGATCCTTTGGTTTAGGAGCCAATTCGTCTTCTAGTTCTTTTGCAAGAGCTTTAAATCGTGCTTTGAAGGAATCTTCTCCATCTCTTTCATGTAGAAGTTTAAATGTATAGAAATCAATTTTAAAATATTGACATAGATCTTTACCACTTCTAAGTGTACCAAGATCCTTATGAGCTTTTTTCAAAACTTTCTTATTTAAGAGTTGTTGAAAATCTAGAGGGATATCGTCTTGAAGATATTTCTTTCTTAGGGAAGTTTGATCACTATAATCTTCAGTAGTATATTGAGTTAGTATCTGTTTCTTGAGGTCTGCAGTTAGTTTCTTGACAGGAAGTAGTTTATACTTTTTACCAGATGCACTCTCTACCTCTTCTATTAGCCTTAGCTCTCTAAGAAGGGCGTTGGACTTCTGAATAGTTGAAGTCGCAAGACCTAAATGATCATTGAGATCACTATAAGTAAATTGCACAATACCTTCGTCATTCTTAAATTTATCATAAAAAAGATATACAATCAGTGCACTCTTGTGTACTCTTGTCAATAAAGGACCATAATCTAAATAAAAAACCAAATTACTCATTGTTCACCTTGAATCTTAAGCTTATATAGAGATTCAGTTCTAACAATCTTAATTCTAGCTCTTGCGTGCTTGTCCATAAATTTAATTCCTCGATCTAAAAAATCAATAATGATTGCTCTATTTTTATCATCACATAATCTAAGGGCTCTGCCAATTTTTTGATAATACTGTACAGAAGACTTTCCACCAGCAGCATTGATAAGTACTGTAATTTCAGGTAGATCTACTCCTTCATTCAAGATCGAAGATCCAATTAATACGCTGCGGGAGCGTTGCCTAAACTGATTGATTACCTCTTTGCGGGTCACTGCTGTATTTTTACCACTCAAGTAGTCAACCCAAACACCTTGCTCTTCTAAAGCTTCTTGAAGTCTTCTGCCATGTTCTACTTGTTGAACAAGAATTAATACTTTTTCAAATCTATTATAAGCTTCTATTGTCTTGTCTAAGATTAGTTGATTTCGAGATTCATTTTCAACCATAAATTCTTTGTAAGTGTCTTGATATTTCCCTTGTTGAAATAAAGGAATACGTACAGATGGAGTTTCGAAGAAATAAACATGAGGAGCAACGAGAAACCCTCTTTCAATTAGAAAGGAGGCATCTATGTCGACTACCCTAGGTCCAGTTACTGCCGAGAGAAGGATGTCCTTTCCATCATCGCGCCAAGGAGAACCACTCAAGCCAATACGATATCTTGCATTGGTTGCATAATTAGATACTAACTGAGCAGTATCAGCACCTAAGCAATGACATTCATCAATGGTTATTGACTCACAGCTGGAGAGATACTTTTGAATTTCTTCTCTTTGTTTTTCATTTAATTTTGTGTTATCATCTTCATCATCATCATTTTCAGCTTGAAAGCTCCACTTGTCGTCAATAGCTCTTGCCACTGTAGGAATCATAGCTATAGTTAATGGTTTAATATCAACAATACCTGCACCGAGCTGACCTATCTCAATACCAAGCTCTCTTTGAAAGACCTCTATAGTTTGAGCAAGAAGCATTTGACGACGAACGAATACAATCTGATTATAGCCATGCAATTTACCTGCTAGTGAGGCCATGATGGCTGTTTTACCGCCGCCAGTTGCAATTCTAACAATGCAGTTCTTACTTTCAAGAACTTGCTTCTCAGCTTCCTTTTGATAGCCACGAAGATCATAACTTAAAAGAGGAATAGGATCTTTGATAGGATAAGAAGGACGATGATCATCTATTACATAGTCCACTCTATTCTTCTTAAGAATAGTCTCAACAATATCGAGAAGGCCTGTAGGAAAAGATTTTTGGCCTTTATGATATAGGTATTTATACTCAGCAATTTGAACATTCTTTTTATAAAATTTTCTTTTAGTAAAGGGATTATCTGCATCATTCTTATAGCGCAACTCAGTGCGAATATGATCAATGACCACTTCACTAGGAGCCTCGGAGAATTTGCAATTTACATTATTAACATGAATAGTAATAGACATAAGATGGGTATATCTCTTTGAGTAGAAAAGTCTTTTATATAAAAGTAGAAACTGTAAACGAAACTTGCAAAGCGTTTAATGGAAAAAGCGGAGAATAGCTTACAGTTAGATTGACTTGTCTTGGGTCTTTGGAATCTACAGCAATACTCGCTACTATTCCTTGACTAATTATATCAGTATGGCGGGCAAGGAACTGATTGGTGCTCCTAGTCATTGCTGCCAGTAAATCATTCGTTATATTTTGACCAATGAAACCTTTGCCGAGTGCATCTCTTAGATTGTAGCTTAAATAGTCTGTTATTCTTTGAACACTTACTTCTTGTTGAAGAATGTTTGCTCCAATATAGCTGGTAGGGCCTTGATAGATGACCCCTCCTGAGGCAGCTACTTGAATAGGCATAAACCCTTGAGAGACAGTATCGAGAAGATCTAAGCGAGGAGATTTCAAGTTACTAACTAGATTAAAGCCAGTAACATGTTTTCTAGTCAAAGGAGTTGCTACATTTCCAAAACTACTAGCTAGTCCTGCAACAGTTGCCGCAACATATGAATAATTAAGGGTTTCATTGACATTATTGATATAGCGTGTGACTGGTGCATCAAGATCTATACCTATTAAGGATAGTCTAGAGTGATTAAAATCATTTGCTTCTTGTTTATTTTGTCGTGCGGCTACTACAACACGTTCCATCCTATACTTAGTTTCAGACATTTTGATGGCGTGCTCAAAGGCAGCCAATCTGATAGTAGCATACATGCCCATATCTAGATTTGCTAATACTGGAACTAGCCAGTAGCCCTGTTGTCTCTCTAAGGCTGTCCAAGTTTGTGACCAAAAACTATCTTGATTAAAGGGAAGAGGTTGAACAGCGAGTACTCTTGTAGCTCCATTGTCAAAAGCCATCTGAGCAGCTAAAGAAAGAGGGTTATCTGTTGTGGGCTGGCCGTGCTTTGCGAACAGATTATTAAGATTACTTGAAGTATAAATTGTAGGATTATTTATATCCGATAGAGAAATGTACTGAACAGTTAGGCTTTGTCCCTGCGCTAGTGGATTATCTAGAACAAACTCTCCTGTTTGTGCTTGAAGAGTATAATACTTAGACGGGAGTACAAATTGCGCGCCACTTGTTGTAAGAAGAACAACAAAACTAGAAGCGATAACAGGAAAGCTTGCAAGCTCAAAGTGCCTGCCATCTGGGGCGGCTGCAATAAAATTTGATGCAAAACCATCAAGTCCATCGCCTAAGGCAAATGAAACTAAGGTCTCGGTGCGGTGACCGTATCCAATGATTACGACTGTTTTTGTATCTATAAAGTCATTGAAAGTAGTTTGCTTAACATATGTGCGAGGGACAAATTGTGGGCATTCTAGTGCAGCATATGTGAGTGCAAAGTCAAAAATCTTCGAGGGATTAACTACTACTGTTATCTTAGCTTTACCAATATTATTCGCATTGTCTATGGCGAAGATTGTAATTGTATTGGCACCTGTAAGTAATCCTGTAATAAGTATGCTGGAATTTGATAATGTATTATTTGTGTTAATTCTTACGCCGTTATTCACGGAGAATTGTACTTGAGTAAGATATCCACTTTCTAGCGTAATAGAATAATGCACAGGCACTGTAGTGAGATCTTGAGTAAGGCCATCGTTAGGTGACAAAATTTGTATTTGAGGCTTTAATGAATTAACATAATAGATTCCTGTTACAAGTGGACCATTTATCTGATTAACATTAGTAGCAAACGCCTTAATCTGTGTAGTTCCTTGACTATAAATTGGAACATTTGTTACAGGACTTGCTTGTACATAAGTATGTAAATTGCCTATTTGAGGAATAGATCCATCTACTGTATAATAGACTATAGAAGGTTGATCAGTTGCAATTGTAATACGTGTGAGTTGATTAAATACTCCACTAGGCGGGGTCATTGTGATTATAGGAGGATTTATGTTAGCTACTATGAATGAATGAGTAGCAGTCGCTAGATTATGAGCAGTATCACTAGCTTGGATATCGACTGTAATTGTAGATCCAATAAGATACGGCTGATTAGGGAGTACGTTAACTGTGACAGCATTTCCGTTACTGTTAAATACTTGTTGAATAGCTCCTGTAAATCCAGAAACAAATACTCCTCCATCTATCGCAAGAATGCTATTGACAATCACTGTTATTGAGGATAGGTCTACGGGGTCTCTTGTGATTAATGAAATTACTCTAAAGGTTATGGGTGTAGAAGGAGAGCTAATGTCTGTCAGTAAAGGAGTAAAGCTATCAATTGTTGGAGCGAGATTTGAAGATGTAGTAGAATATTCAAAAGTATGAGTGAAAAACGGGTAGCCTATGTAATTACTGTGCTCGTCAAGATTTTGTAAAAATAAGGTAACTCCAACATTACTGTTGAAGAAAATATTACTTATATCTGGTAGGCTTATAACGATCTCAGTTTCAGAAACTCTAATGCTGCCAGTTTCACCAGGAGTTAGTACTCCTTTAGTAATTTCATGATATGTATATCCATCAACTGTATAGTCTAAGTTTATAGTTGTAAGATCTATACTATGGTTTGTACTTAAATAAATTTGAATTGGATGATTTTGTGGATCTAATACTGATTGATTAGGAGGCGTAATGCTAACTAATTGTACAGTTAGTGGGTCGGCATGATTAATAACCCTTCTCGTATAAGAAGTAAGATTGCCATAACTATCAGAAGCAGATATATAGACTAGAACACTCTGCTGATCTCTGAATTTTTGAACAGGTCTTAAGAAAACATCCACCTCAGAAGGATAGGGTGTGCCTAGACTGCCAACAAAAGCTGAAGAGAATACTCCAGCTTGAATAGCATAAATGCCATCCAAAGATACATTGACGCTATGAATATCATTCTGTAAAATATCAACCAGTCTAAAGCCTAACTCAGAATTACGAATGGTAGTTGGAAAGTTAAACAATTGAGGAGGTACCGTATCAGTTGTTCTAAAGTTAAATACTGATCTCGAGCTGCTTCCATATCCATCTTGTACTTCAATTATAACAATAATTACACGATTGAGAGCAAAGGGAGTCAGAGGAGCAACACTTACATTTAGTGTCGAACCACTATTACTTGAAGCTATCGTTCCTTGAAATCCTCTAGCCAAAGAGCTAATTGTAGCTCCATAGGCTTCGTGAAGATTAGATACGGCGCTTGCCAACCTGATCGCATAACCTGTGCCATTATACCCATCTAAGGCGTGTATTTGGCTTGTAAAAGGTCCCTCATATGCATCAGGCAGTTGTCCAGAATAAGCATCATATAATTGAACAGATTCACCTAACTGAAAGACTGGAATTGTGGCTACAGTAACTATATTACTAGGCAGAATCGCATCAGCATTCAAAAGAGTTGAGGTAGTTTGAAGTACGCCATTAGTAATCGCTCGGACACCGTCGATCTGTACTTGTAGTGTAGATGAGTTAAGAGTGGAGTTATCAGATGTAATGGAAAAAACGATATTAGTGGTAGGCTGTACTTGCCTTTGACCATTAGTTGGAGTTGAGAGCTGTATATTAATATTCATTAGGAGACCACCGTTCCTTCGATTTCGATATATCGTCCAATAACTTCAAGCTTTGCTGGAGATCTAGTGAAATACTGATCTACATATAGGTTTTGGAAGTCTGCTGAGACTAGGTCATCTAAGGCCTTACCTGATGCGCCAAACTGAAAAATGGGATTATTAAACAAAATGGGCCTTATTAGAATAAGGGCACTATTAAAATATATAAGCAGAGATCCTCTATCTATTTCAATTTGATATAAATTATATAGAGTATTGTCAACTGGTAGAGAGCTTCTAAATAACTCCACTTCGTTTAAAACAACTCTACAACGAGAATTTACAAGATCCGTACTAACTACAGCTTCTACCTCTCCAATATAGTAGCTTAATTGTCCACTAAACTGGACAGATAAGGATGTGAAGAGACTAGTGCTGCTTATCCCAATAAATGCAGAGATAGGCATACTAAACCTAACTATCTGTCCTGTGCTGTTAAAGGTGGGATCATAGGAACCACCTATGGTACCTTCCATATAGCCATCAACCACTAAAGTTTGAGATAGTGATTGAGATGCTGAGTAAGCGTCATTAATAGTAAAGATAACATTACTGGGTGCTTGCGCTGCTAAGCCATTAAAGAAGTCGATTGTTACACTATTCAATTCTCCTAGGCTCACATTGAATAGTGTCGAGTCAATTATTATGTTAATATTGTCGGTTGGCAAATTAGTATTAACTTGAAACATTTGTACTGGAGCTTGATAAGCCGGAAGAGAAGTAGAGTAATTGATCTGCACTCCTAATCCAGTACATAGTCCTGATTGATTTAAACAAATGGCTTGCCCTGTAATTTTATCGATTATATAGTCGTCTACTATTGTAGTTGAGTTGAATATTTCAATAATAGCTCCAAGTTGATCTTGAGTAGTATCAAGCACTTGATCAATAGTAATGAGTACTAGTTGTACTATAGAAGGTCCAATCTGTTGCTGCCCTCCTGTTTGAACATTAATGATTGTAGCAGGAGTAGCTAGTAGAGGATAGGTTAGTCTACCGCCGAGAAAATTAGATATGTCTGTTTCTAAAATATTCTGAAAAGTAAGTACTGTTGAATTTATAGTGAGAAGTACATCAACGATTGGAGCTGTAAATACAATTCTAAAAGTAGGCACTTCTACTTGTGCTATGAAGCTATTAACATCTTGAGTAATATTATAATCTTTAACAATAATACCTTGAGAATGAGCGATAGAATCTAAAGTGATTAGTCCTGAATGATCTGTAGCAATGCTTGTAATTCGAGCACGTAGTAGGCTAATATTATCATAGGTAATAACGTTATCTCCCACTGAGAATAAATGAGCATTCTCTATATAGATGTTATTAGAATCTAGACTAGTAGTTATGTGGGACCTTATGAAATTACCAATTAATCCATCTTCATAGATAGACGTAACTGCCGTTGGTGTTTGAGATAGGGTCTGTGGAGTTGCATATTGAACGATTACATCATTGCCTGCAGATGCAAAGCCACTTCTATCGTTTCTGTAGATTGTATGCGTACCAATTGGAACATAATAATCGCCAACAAGTTGTGGGAGAGTAGGTAAGGTAAATATTTCGAGCTGCACATGTTCTCTAGAAATGCCAGCAAGAGAGTCTAATCTAGTAATTAGCTCTATAGACTTTCTTTGTACTTTATTGGGATTATGCGCAACTTCGACATATTGCCATTCTACATATCCATTTTGAATGCTAGAATATAGATCTACACTATTAATGTAGCTTAGGGGGTTACCACTTGCATTTCTAGCCTTATACCTACTACTCGTGACTGGATGACCATCTAGCAATAATCTTGTTCTTTGGTAAGCGTCTGGCTGTACTGCGGTAATAAACCTCACACGATCAACAATCAGTGGAAGCTCAGGAATTACAGT
>Ga0315284_10005973_pt1 | contig 17328 bp, 18 predicted proteins | sample YL17G09_16_MG_FD_203696 | JGI IMG/M metagenome (GOLD analysis project Ga0315284, IMG submission 203696) | Sediment microbial communities from Yellowstone Lake, YNP, Wyoming, USA - YL17G09_16 | ecosystem: Environmental > Aquatic > Freshwater > Lake > Sediment | place: USA: Wyoming | collected...
CATGAGGGAAATCTGGTCGGGTTCATATGGGCGAAAGGTCTTACTCACAGGCGCCCTCCTCTGCTGAGACTTGCCTCAATTATACCCGCTATCTCGCTCCGAAGTTATTACTCGGACAGACTCCTAGTGCCTAATAAAGAAGTAATCCTGCACCCAGGGGACGAAATCAGACTGGGAACAAAACTGGGAAAGTACCTCAGATTTCATGGAGAGGGAACCGCTCCCGCCTCACAGCCCGTGAGTCTCAGCGGCAGATTGACCATAGATACCGGGAAACGGCATATACTTGTAGATGGTCGTGTAATATCAATTACCCTAACCCCTCAGGAGTTTGAGTTCCTTTTGATCTTATGGCAGAAATCTGGCTCCATATGCCTGTTTAGAGAAGTTAGTGCCGGTCTCTGGCCCAAAGACAAGGCTCTTTCATCTGGTCCCATTGATGCCGATTTAAGAGTTCGCATAAACACGTTAGTTCATGGTCTTCGCCGGAAGCTAAGGTTCGCCCTGGACGGTATCGATATTCTGGAGAGCTGCCGCGGTGTTGGCTATCGCTTGCGGCTCTAGGGGATAGCATTTTATTAATGTTTTTGGGATTTTCAGGAAAAACTCAGTGTTTACTATGTAATCATATAGCATTCGCCAATTGAAAGCTAAACGAACTATTTATTAAAATGCTTTCAAAGGCTTGAGAAAAAGGATCTAAGATATTCTCGAAGGAGGAATAAAATGTCTGAACAGACCAGAAGTGATGAGCCAGCAAAAGTAGTAACCACTCCTGAAACCGTGGAAATGAATGTCGCGGTCGGAGAAGGTATGCGCAGGTTACCGGTTTACCTCTTATTGGACACATCAGGAAGCATGGCTGGAGCTCCTATTCAAGCTCTTCGTTTGGGAGTGGAGCAATTCAAGAAAGAAGTTGAAGGTGATCCATTTGCCAAAGAAAGCGTGTACATGGGAGTAATTACTTTCGGCGGAGAGGCTCAGTTCGTAACTAAAGGGCTGATTTCATTTGAGGATTTTTTAAGCGAATTTCATCCGGATTCCATTTCGGCAGACGGACAAACCCCGCTAGGGCAAGCGCTATGGTTGCTTGTTGAGTCACTCGATAAGGACGTTAAAAGTTCGGTAAAAGGCGGAGAGAAAGGTGACTGGAAACCCCTCGTTTTCATTCTTACTGACGGTGAGCCAACTGATGAATGGCGAGAACCCAGGAAAGTGATTCTGGATAGGCAAACCAAGAAAGTCATAAATGTTATAACGGTCGGATGTGGTCCAAGGATAAATCAGCAGAACCTAAAAGATATAGCCATTGGTCCAACCTTTAATATGAACAATGATGATGCTGCGTTTAAGAGATTCTTTCAGTGGGTAAGTCAGTCAGTCAGGGCGGCAAGCAAAGCCGTAAGTCAGACCGGCGGAGGTGATAAACCGGCAACACTACCGCCTCCTCCGGATGGGATTCAATACATACCTTAGCATTTGAGGTGCTGATACATGAATAGTAGGACCAGTTTTAGAATCGGTGATAAACTTCCGCTTACGCTAGAAGATGAATATAGTGATGAGCAGGCTCGCTCGGAGCAAGCAGATTCATACTCAATAATTGGGGCTAGCGTTCGAGGTCGGTTGCATCACCACAATAACATCCCGCGAGACGATGCGTTCGCTGTGCGTTTCGATGGTACGTGGTTAGCGGTAGCAGTTGCTGACGGTGCTGGCTCACGACCCCGTTCTCGTTATGGTGCCTCGTATCTAACAAATAGGCTTTGCAGCAGGTTGCTCCTCGCAGCTAGAATCAGACACTGGCGTACAAGTAATAAGGCAAGTGAAAAAGAGACCCCAATATCTGGCATTGGTGGTACGCAACTCGTTCCCTTATCAGAGGGAACGCAATCTCTTTTTCGAGATACCGAATTAAGTAGCGAACCCATCGACACATCAAAAAGCAATCTCCAGGATATAGTACTCAGGGCTTTCCGAAATACCCGAGCTGACTTGGAACGATTTGCCTTTAAGCACGGAGTTGAACTTGATGAACTCCACTCAACGCTGTTAGGACTCATGCTGAATACTAAAACGGGTGAGGTGGGCGTCGGCCAGATTGGCGATGGCCTGATTTTGGGGCTGGATGACAAGAAAGAAGCCAGGCTCCTTGCTGAGCCACCAACAACTGATGACCCCGGAGCCAGCTATTTCATAACCCAGGAGGATTGGGAGCAATATCTGTACACGAGGGAGATGCCTAGCGAAGAAGTGGAACGCTTCTCCACTTTTTACTTGATGACAGACGGGGTGGCCAATGATTGTCAGTACAGCCCCCCTCCGGACATCCTCAAAATATGGGCTAATGACATGGACCGAGAAATACGTTTGGTACCCTCGCTACAGATAACGGCAGAAAGACTAAAGAATTATCTCGCTAATTACAAAGCTAAAGGGAGCTTCGATGATAGAACCCTGGTAGTTATTTACCGAAATAACGAGGAAAGAGCAACGTAATGGCCACTGTCAACCTGTATCAGAATACAAAAGGAATTTCTGAAAACCTTGAAATAGGTGAATCAGTATATGCTGGCGGCGAGGGGAGAATATTTTTCAGCCGAGATGGCTTGTACGCCATTAAGATTTACCATCCAGGTATAAGCGCGGAAAAAAGACAGTTTCTTGAAATGATTGCAATGCTAGGTAGTAGCCTAACATCTGAAGAAGCACAATTCCTTTGTTGGCCCCTGGCTATGGTGAGGTCTATCGATAATGTTTCGCAAGTAGGTTGTATCACGAGGAGAATACCGGCTTCCTATAAGTCGCTGTGCAACTTCAATGAAAATCCCAAGATGGCAAAAGAACAATTTTTGGCTGGCAGGTCCTGGTCACATTACCTGCAGGTAGCAAGAGGCATTGCACGTGCGGTTGCCGTTTTGCATGGTCGAGGGTGTGCACATACCGATTTGTCCAATTTCAATTTCTTAGTCAATCCAGATACTGCTGATGTCGTGTTGCTTGATCTCGATGGACTCGTAGTGCCCGGTTTCCTACCAGCTCAAGTCAAGGGAACACGGGGGATAATAGCCCGTGAGATAACGCTTAGGAAAAGCAAACCCAACGAACTCAGTGACCGCCACAGTCTGGCGGTCCAAATACTTCAAACTCTCTTATTCCGCAACGTATTCAAATCCTTAATAACCTATGACCCCTCCGATCCAGACAGAGACGAGGAACTAGGGTGGGGCGAGGAACTTACCTTTAGCGAAGACCCTAGAGATAGACGCAATCGTCTGCGCCTCCTCAGTATGCCATTATTTCAGGGCGGCGCACTGAGTTATAAAATGCTAACGCTAGGCTTACAGAGACTCACAGAACGAGCTTGTATTGAGGGGCTTAACGTCCCATCCAGGCGTCCTTCAGCAAGAGAATGGATAACCACCCTTAGCTACGCCCTAGATGAACTCTATCAATGCCCTCATTGCCACATACATTTTCCTTACCCATACTGGCTTAAGCCAGTGCAAAGACGAAGCTGTCCCTTCTGTGGCCAGCGGGTTTCTGGCAATTTACCTTCGGTATTGTCTATCTATGAACCACGCAGCCATGGAAAGTATGTTTTTACCAAGCGTTACCTGGTCATGGGTAATGGTTGGCAACTATTTCCTGATATTCTGGACCCACAGAGAGACCCTCCTATGAGCCGCAGGAAAGAGGCAAGCGTGGGACATGTTGAGCTTGATGGCAGAAATAGCTCGAATCAATTAGTAAATGACGAAGGTAACACATGGCGCGTCCGATTGAATGGACAGTCTATTGTAACCGTAGGAAAAGGCGACTCTGTTCCGCTTCAGCCAGGAGTAATGGTCAACTTTGGAGAAGGACGGCGTCTACTGGTAGTTGAGGAGTAATGGAGAATTCAAGTTTGAGACCATCTTTGAATAATCGGCTGCCCGATGAGAAGCTAGCCAAATTACTCCCGGCATTATCTCTTCTTGCTGAAGACATCGGCGAAAGGAATTCGCTGAATTCCGATTCGCTCGCCGAGATACTCATCAGTGTCGGCGTAGATCGAGAAGGGTGGGCATTTGAAGAACTCGGAATCTGGTCGAAGACTTTAGAAAAGGCTAGGGATAACTCAGTTGATGCCCAAAAAGATGCTTTAATAACTGAACTTAAGAGCCGGGGAATACCGGAATTTCCCGCCATGCTCTCAATTTACGTGGCTACCAGCAGCCAAAAAGAGCCAGAGCCAATTGAGATGGTATCTTCAATAGCCAAGAAAGGAACGAATCTGGCAGATAAGCCATTTGAACCATATCACAAACAATTACCGGACCATGGATGGCACAATGATATAAGCTGGGAACAATTACCCGACTGGATCAAGAAGAATGCCCAATTGATGACCAGACTCAGGCGCGGTGAACAGATTATCGGGAGAAATGTCAGATACAAAATGGTCGCAAATAAGCTGATACGAAGATTGCGATACAGGGTACCTGTGGCCACCGGCGCCGGGGGCTCAGCACTAACCTACGGCAACTCCAAGAATGCAAATGCTCTCAATTCCGGTTCTCACTTAACTGTAATAGACAATGCCCCCTTGCTCAGAGATTTGATTGCCAAGAAGAGGATTCGTCTGCGTGACAGTCCCGTTTTGCACCAGATACCCGCGCCTTTACCCGATTCTTTTACATATGAAAAGATTGAAGGGATGTTGTTGGGACTCGCCATAGGCGACGCGCTAGGTGCTACGTCTGAAGGTCTTAAGCCATCTGACAGGAACGGACTCTATGGTGAGATAAGGGATTTCCAAGCCGACCGGCGACCGGGACACCACCGTCCTGTCGGAGTAGGGACTGATGATACCCAAATGTCTTTCTGGACTATAGAACAACTCATAGATGATGGAGGACTAGATCCGCAAAAGCTCGCTGGCAAATTTTGCCGGCACCGCATCTGGGGTATCGGGGGGACCGTCAGGCAATTTATCGGTAATTTCAAAGATAAACACTCGCCGTGGTACGAAGCCGGGCCTGAATCGCTTGGTAACGGTGCGTTGATGCGAATCGCCCCGATTATTCTCCCGTATCTTCATAAGCCTGTACCATCCATGTATGCTGACGCAGCGATAGCCACCATGATCACTCACAATGATTTTGCCAACAATGCCAGTAGCGTGGCTTTCGTTCGGATGCTATGGGACCTTCTGGGGATGGAGTCTCCTCCTGAACCCGAGTGGTGGATTGACACTTTCTGCTCTACCGCCAAAGAACTTGAGGGCAACACAAAATACCGTGCTAAAGGGCTGGCTTTTACTGATTACGAGGGACCGCTCTGGAATTTCACTCTAAACGTCTGTAAAGACGCACTGAGACGGAAGCTTACAGTGAAAGAGGCTTGTGGCACCTGGGGGTCGGGAGCCAACCTGTTTGAAACTGTGCCGTCAGTATTGTATATCTTAGCCACGCAAGCAGGCAACCCAGAAGAAGCAATCATCAGGGCTGTAAACGATACCAAGGATAATGACAGCATCGCATCAATAGTAGGCGCCGCGGTCGGAGCTCTTCACGGTTTGGACGGAATTCCGGAGAGGTGGGTCAAAAAGCTTGTGGGTAGGATAAGAGAAGGCGGCGGAAGCCAGGTGTTCAGACTTCTCTTAAATTCGAAACAGATATTCTGGTTATGCAACCAGCCCTAATATTGCCGGAATGGAAATGTGATTTTATGAACAGCCAGCTTCCAGAAGAAAATTTAAGTGAACTTCTGCCCAGTCTCGGACCACTGGCAGAACTTGTTAGTGCTGGGACAACGCTTGACCGTCAGGCACTACGCGGTATCGCTTCAAGCATTGGCATAGATGGTCAGGAATGGGCACTTACAGAATTGGACCTTTGGAGCCATATTTTAGCGAAGTCGAAGGGCACTTCATACACTGAGGACGTGATTGTGGCCGAACTTCGGAGTCGAGGTATACCAGAATTCCCTGCCAAGCTTGCATATAGATCAGCAAAGCCAAAACCAATGAAAGTTGAGCCACAGTTCATTGACTTCGGCCTTCTTAAAATTGGCGAGAGTGCGGAACCCCGTACGCTCACAGTTAGCGGCGAACGTGTCAGCAAGGCGCTAAGCGGACCTCGGCTTAAAGTCACCTTATTGGATTCTGGTCTGGCGAAGACACTGGTCAGGATACAATTAAGCAGCGGCGGTGCGGGCGAGATCCTCAAGGATGAAGTTATATTGCAGGGAAGCACAGGTGAGTTAAGAATTCCGGTGACAGCGCGCTGGGAGAAGGAACCGTCCCTTCTATCATGGTGCCCTGAGTGCAAAATCGAAAAGAAATCACTTTTTTATAACCAACGTGAACGAAAATATGAGTGCTTAAACTTAGCCTGTAAACATGAATTTCCGTATCCAGATAAACGGGTTAACCAGTACAACGATACTCACAGGTAATTAGGAAGTAGAAACCGATTGAGTGGAGAATAAATTGGAAAATGAACCTAAATCAAAGGCACCCTTGTTAATATGCGAGCCGCAGAGCATTGACTTTGGTAGCCTCAACCCCGGAAAGGGATCATCAGTTACCATTAATATACATGGAGGTCCAGGCAAGGTTTCTGTGCGTAACGACCAGTTAAAGGTATCATCATCACAATGGCAGGAAGAAGAAAACGCTCTTGAAATTTCGCTCTTGGCGGGTGCCTCGGGAGAATTGATTTGGGACGAGATCATTTTGCAGACGGATACAGGGGAGTTCAGAGTGCCGGTTACAGCACGTTGGACTGAACTTTCGACCGAGGCAACACATGAACAAAATATCGAAACTACCGTGGCTCCACCAGAAGAAGTAGGAAGAAACTCCGAGGAAAATCGGACATTCATGGGGAAGTCATGTTCGTTATGCGGCAGGAATTTTGGCTATAACATAGATACCGGTTCATGGGAACGATGCAAGTGTACATGGTATCAGATGGTGGGAAATATGAGTTCACGAACAGTGAGAGAATTACGCTACGGAGCAAAAGACATTCCCCACTATCTTCAAGAATTGTGGAGTGTGATTCTGGGTAAACAAAAATTGTAGAAATAACTTCCTAAATATAGAGGATGAATTATAAGTGACAGCGTCTTTTTTCATTGAATTTCGTGTACGAGGTTTTGCCAAGCAATATGCAAACTGGGTTAATACACGTATTCATCGAGAAGCAAGAAGGCTCAGGATAAGAAGGCTAAGAGATCGAAGGTTTGTATCGCATATAGCCTTGTTCGGTCCTGCGCGAACAAATAACTTAAGACGAGTAATAGCTGAAGTAGAAAGGACTTGTCGGAAGCACACCCTGGTTCCCTTCAAAATCGGGGGATTCGATGGTTTCCAGAATGCAGATGCAAATTGGCTTTATCTTGATGTCGAGCCTTCATCCAACCTTGAACAACTCCGATATGAGTTGGCTCAGAACCTGCTTAGGTCAGAAAGGATAATTCATGACACGTGCCAACCCTTTGACCACAGCTCAAAATGCAAATTTCACTCCTCCATAGGAAAGTATGATCCAAGAGATAAGGCCAAATTTGAGAAACTGATTGACTTTGCTGAAACCAAATGTAGTTTAGAAGCTTTCAGGCAGCATAAGGCATCTATATTTCATAGATTATTCAATGTCATTAAGAGGTACATCTTCAGGGTAGAGGAAGATGGCAATCCTGATATAAGACTATGCCTCCTCAGGGTCACAGTCCTGGGAAGAGGAAGCCGTATCCAATGTGAATACGATTTGGTTCTGAAGAAATTATTGTATCGTAGAGAAGCACTGAGCCGGTATTGGTATCACAGGAGCATTGAGAGGCTACAGGAATTACTTAATCTTCCCAAAGAACAGAAATCTCCAATATTAAATGGTTCTATATATCTTATTGGTGATACTCACTTTGACCATAAAAACATTATTAAGTACACACACAGGCCCTTCTCTAGTGTTACCGAGATGAACAACACAATCAAGAACAATTGGAACGCTACAGTGGGCGACAATGACACTGTCTATTTCCTGGGTGACTGGACTTTCGGATGGGGGCACAAACCTGCAGAATATTGGGAAAGACAACTTAAGGGGGGTATAGTTTCAATTCGAGGAAGTCATGACCGAGAGGCGAGGGGCATAAGGTTCGAGAATACCAAGGTGTTGCACGTTAATGGGTATAGTTTCTTACTCATACATAATCCGGAAGATAGAAACACCGAGTGGCACGGATGGATAATTCATGGCCACGTTCACAACAACAAAATGGATAAGTATCCTTTCATCAACGGTGAACGGAAGACGATAAATGTAAGTGCAGAACTAATAAATTACAAGCCCGTAAGCCTTCACCATCTACTTTCCCTGAATTTAGATTCAATAAAGCGAATGCGAACGATAGATAGCCAACCCGAAAGATGGTAAGGTGTGCAACGCAAGGAGAATATTGATGTCTGGAGTTCGATACCGAAGAAGAGGGACCGCGATAGTCGAAACTGACCGTGGGATTCTGTTGACAGCTGGACGACATGGAAAGTTCGAATTACCAGGTGGCGGCGCCGAAAGAGGTGAAAGTAGATTCATAGCAGCATTTCGAGAACTTACTGAAGAAACCGGCTTGTTACCATATGCCGCTGAAATCATTTTTCGACATAGGGGTGAAATAAGACCAACAATGTCAGGCAGGCATGAATTTCAAAACCATCACACGGTATGTTTGGTCAAAGCATCGGGAACTCCAAGACCAAATGGAAAAGACGTACAAAGGATAGCCCATTATTATCCTGGCTGTAATGTCTCGATTTCAACTGAGACTAAACAAATAATTGAGCGATATTACGAATGGAAAAAGAAACGTCACGGAACAAATGAATTTAACATCCTTGATGAAGATGATGCTGACGCTCAGGACGTCGTTGAAGGTGGCGCTGGGAATGACTATGAGAATGGTTAGTGATTGGATGTTTACAGGTAAATCGGCTGTAAATTATTCAGCCTCACTACAAGTTGATATGGAAATGCCAGACCAAAGGACGTAGTCTTATGGGGTTATGGGTATTTTTAATTGTATGTGCTTTAGTAATAATTATAGCCGTAATATTCAGCCAGGTCTCTCCTAGTCGTGGATTTAAAAAACACCAGCATAAGCACTCCTATATATCTCCAGTGGCGCATGACCGTAGGTCCGGATGGGTTAGAGTTAATCATGCTTCAAGGTGGGTTAAAGCTCGGCTCTTAAGTGCGCCAGATTACGAGCCACAACAAGGAATACATTATTATCCTTATTGTAGAGGCAGACACTTTGAATACTTATGTGATGATGATAGAAAGATATACAAGAGAAAACTACGGAGACACTAAGGTTGAGAAAATGGATGATGGCAGTAAAAACGATTATGACAGTGATGAATAGGATTAGATAGCTCGCTAAAGAAAACCCGGGCAAGGCAGACAAGCATATGGCATACGAGAATTGTGAATGGTGCGTTTACCGAGATAAGCAGAATCCCGATATTTGCAAAAATTGTTCTCATAATACTGCTAAGCCCAAATTTGAATTAGGCGCTGTAGATATATTTAAGTTAGCTGAGGGATTAAAGAAGAAACAGCAAGAGCAGAATAAAAAGAAGCCCGAACCAAAGCCAGAAGAAAATACTGCAATGCAACCTGTAAAATTGGGCGAATGTCCTTTTTGCGGCAAAATCTCGCTTTTCTATAATGAGGAGCATAAAAAACACGAATGCCTTAATCTCGAATGTAAAAGTAGAAAGGGTAATATATTTAAAAACATCGTTTGGCCTGACAGTTTACCCAAATCTAAAGAAGACTGGGGAGAATCTGCGACAAGCCCCCGGGAAGGATTGAGTAATCCTTTTCTGCTTGGTGTGAAAATGTTACTCGCAGATACTAGGTCCTGGAGGCGCCAGTATCGGGAAGGTGAGTATGTATGCACCGACTTTGCCCAAGAGGTGTATGATGCTGCGACCAAAAGAGGCATAAGGTGTGGCTATGTCGTAATTAGCTTTGTGAGCAGCGAGGTCGGACACGCGATTGTTGCCTTTGAGACAGACTACGGATTAAAGTTCTTTGAGCCACAAGACGGTAATGAAGAAGATGTAATAGTTGGGCGTCACTACTCCGGACAGATTAAAGGTACTCCGGGGGATAATGTCATTCGTGACATTGAAATAACATGGAACGATGGAAGGACAACACGAATAAACGAATCCCGCTAATGCTGTCAGGAGTACGACCTCAATGAGATGGCTGACTTCTCTATTAGGGCTTGCCGGAGGATTTCTTTCATGCTTATCTTTGGCTCCGGTATTATTGAGCGGCCGTAACTCTAGCCTCATCACTCAGTGGAGAGATTTTGTAATTGCTTGGACGCAGTTCACCGGATATCTGAGGCTGACTTTCGCGGTAGTGGCCATTTTCTTCATCATTCTTGGTCTTGTAGGGGTATTAATTAGCTTTGTAAAACCTGTCAGTGGTAGACGCTTTATGATTTGGGGCGGCATAGCTACTGTTGCGCTGTTGGGTGCGTTATGGATAGGGCTTTTGGATTTGCAGATGCCCCTTCTAGGCTCCACTGATATAGGGTCTCATTTAGTGTGGGATTCAAATTGGGGAATAGCACGCTGGGCAGTTTCCAGAAAGATAATTAGTCTAGGCGGAGGTTGGCTAAAACCGGCAATGGCAGGAGGAATACTGCTTTTGGCCACGGGTCTCCCTCAGTGGTGGAAGCGACTGAAGTGAGGCGGATAAAGATTATTTTTGTTCTTATAGAAGGGCGATATGAAAAATAGGATAGCCTGGGTGGGGCGCGTCAAGCGAAGCTTCAGTTATAAAGTGCCAAGGGCTTGCCCGTGGGTATCTACTATTCGGTTCGAATTCCCCTGGCTGGGCTATTCGGAACAGTCCCCGAACTACTATTTGAGAAGAAGCAATTGATTCCGGCGCTACAGCATCTTATAGTTTCACTTTAAGATGAAATGTAACTCTTGATATTTTCTAGTTTCCTTTTAATGGCTATACACAAAGAGATTATTATTTGGCGTATTAACTGCACGGGCAGGAGCTTAGCTCTCCTAAACGCTGCGTAATTGAATTCCAAAGGAAATGGATGTATTATAGTGTCCAACTTATGCGAATTACTAAAATATTAACCACATTCCTAATTTTGGCTTGCATATTTTTGTGGAGTTGTACTTTCCCGATTACCCCAACCACCACGGCATCTACCGTTTCAACAACTTCCACCACTACGGTACAAACTACCACAGCACTTACACCAAAACCTACGTCTGTAAAACCGGTTCTTCCACCTCAACCACCGAAAATAGACATACTGCAATTAGAGTCCCAGGTTCACAACCTAATAAACGCCGAAAGAGTTAAGAATAACCTAAAACCTCTAACGTGGAATAGCGCACTAAGCGTAATAGCACAGAACCACAGCAAGGATATGGCATTAAGAAATTATTTTAATGGGACAACCCCAGAAGGATTAACTGTGTCGCAACAGTATAAACAGGCGGGATTTACCAACTGGACTTCGGCAGTTGAGATCATATTTAAGTGTAGCCAAATTGATACAAAGTATTACACCAACGGTGTTCTGACATATACAAAATATTATTCCCAAGATGAGATAGCCTCTTTAGCTGTTAAGAATTGGATGGAAAGTAACAGTAGCAGCAATAGTATTCTTAAACCCGATATTACTAATGAAGGGATCGGTATAGCTATCTCCCAAGATTACGAGGTATACATAACACTGGATTCCAGCGATTAGATCTAAGCCTTTGCCAATATCTATTTTCTCACGGTTGTCATAACTCCATTCCACAAGGACATGGATTTAATAAAATCTAGGGTTCTTCTCTATTATTCAAGGTATCTTGGAATAGTAATCCTACGCATGGTAGGGAATTTATCCCGATGTTTACTCGAACGTAACAAAGTGACGTTTTACCTCGCGGTATAAAAAGGTGCACTGAATTTCACGTCTAGCCTTCAGGCGTGAAACCATGTACCAAGGAACCTTAATCTGAGCCCCGCTGATAATATTGAAGGTTCGATGCGAATTTTGCATTAAGTAGCATTATTCCTATTTCCAATACGACGAATTTGTTGGGTAGCAACTACTACAAATATGATTATCCCCCAAATTAATATTGGTTCCATCCACCAGTCTTTTATTCCAGCATTCCATAGCCTTGTCCAACCCAAAATTACACTGAAGAACAATGCGACAAGCGTTAAATACCACGAAACAATATCTCCCCCCGATGCAAACTGCATGATGGCTCCATCTAGTTTTCCTTGTGATGATGTCTTTTTTAACATTAGCGTTATCAGCGCAAGAAAGAGCGGGACCGTCCACAATATCAGTACAATCGCTAAGACCTTGAAATATACGCTTGATACAGAAACCCCAGTCAAGAAGTACATCAACCATAACAACCCGACAGCTAAGAATGGGAGTACCCAGCGGAGCTTCGGTCTGCGCAACTTCTTCTTTGGATAACTGAATACTATAAATAAAAATAATGCAACCGAACCGATTGCCCAAATCACCCATGAAGGTCGCTTTGCAGTCACATCTAACGTTGAAACCCAAAATACCAGCAGTGCAACGATGAAGGCATTTTTCAACTGTTCAGATAGTTGTCTCCCAACATCTCCCGACCCAGCGGCATGGGGCGTAGCGATGCCTTCTTGCCTATTTTCCTGTGACATACCGCCCTCCTTAAACATCTACATCAGTGCCTATAGAACCTGTATTTGATTGTGTAATCATATTTCAGTGCCCCTTGGTCGGTGTTTTGCACAATTATTGAGTAGCGACCAGGCACTTGAGCTGTAATAAGAAAATTAGTTTGCGACACTGCCCCCAAGTCTTTGATGGTAGCACCGGTAGGATCTTGAATATAAGCGTGAGTAAGATACCCGCCAATAGACCCTTCAACATAGTCATACTGGCCTAATTCAATGGCAAAAGTGTTAGTACCTCCTCGATAAACAGACCCATTCTCTGCTATCCAATCAGTGGGAGTGAGTTTCTTAAAATTACTCGTGACAGTCTTATCAGAGTCCATCGTAACAGTAGTGGGATTAACGCTATCATTAAAGGTACCTGTCCAACTGGTGAAAGCGTAAGGAAATACCTGCGTAGCTGTCAGTTTGACTTGTGAACCAGCATCGAATACACCATTACTTTGGTTAATAGTTCCACCATCACTGGGGTTGCTTGATAGTTTGAGCGTGTATTGTCTGGTAAAATAGGCAGTGACAGTCTTGTTGGCATCAATAAGAATACTCGTTTGATTTGAGGTACCAGTGGCGCTACCACCCCAATGGTCAAATCTATATCCAGTTGCTGGTGTGGCAGTGATTTTTACCTGGGTTCCAGCCTCATAATTACCGCTATTAGGGTCTAATGTTCCGCTACCTGTAGGATTCACAGTGAGTTGGAGATTTGGCATGATTTTAGTAAAGGACGCCACTATGTTCTTGTTTGAGTCCATCTTTACGGTTACGCGGTCTGTGGTATCAGAAATATCGCCTGCCCAACCGTTAAACTTAAAATAATTAGCAGGGGTCGCTACCAGAGTGATTTCTGCCCCCCTTTTATACATCCCCCCATTAGGACTGACAGTCCCACCATTATTGGGTGTGACCGATGCCGTTAATTGGTAATTAGCGGACTGAGGTGTGTTGCAACCGATTAACACCACCGTCATCATTACGAACGACACAAAAAACGCAATCGATTTAAATGGTCTCATTTTAGTTCCCATAAACCTTCATTACTTTATTTAAAATGTTAAACATAATATACATCTTAGGTTTATGTCGCGCAACAAATTGACTCTGATTAACTAAAATGAGCGACCTCCCGTATAAGCTTGGGGGAAAAGCTGCTCGTTTAATTATGACTTATTTTATCTCCTGCTTTTGTCGGTTGCGGACAAGCTGCCTGCTTGATAATTACCATGGGAAGATTCAGGCCGTTATCTTCGCCCTCTTTTTCATAACGCACTCCGTTATATGTCTCGCCGGGTGCGAAAGAAGTGGCGTTTAGAAGACTCCAGGCATGTTGGCGGACTTGTTCCGTGTCGCCGGAACCAAATAGCCCTGTTGTCAGGTTTGGACCATTCCACTCGATACCTTGAAGTTTACACATGTCAGTGGCAACCTGGTTTATCAGGGTTGTTTCGCCTTCCCATTGGTCGGCGTACCGGCGCTGGCATTGTACGTAGTGAGCTCCAAATGATACGGGTATGGCGCCGGGGGGTATTGGGTTTGACACAGCTGGAATATTACCCATGGAACCCTCAGTGCCGGGGCCATGTTTGACGATAGTAGAACCATCGGGCAACAACCAGTGGTCGCAACGAGTCTCCATGTCTATACTGCCATCGAAGTCGGCTGATTCAAATTGACCAGCGATAGCATCGACTTCGCTGGTAGTAGGGCCAAGAACCCAGGACACATCGATCGAAGTTCCTCCGCTGTAAACACTGGACCGCACGGAAAACTTCACTCCAGGGAAGTTCTTTTTCAGGGCAGCCCGTACCAATTTGGCTGTTTCTGCACAACTTAGATATTTCGTCTCCATATTCATCCTTCTTATTCTCGTTCTTATTACATCAGGCTTGCGTCGAAGCCCTGTATTTCTCCCAGGCGAGCTGACCCGCACCGGGTTTCATCTCAGGTCTCGCCCTGTCCCCTTGCCGTCGGTCCTGGGGTCTACAACCCTATGCGGAGTCTGCTTCCGGCAGTACGGACAGTATTTGAGTTCTGTCGTTTCTTTCAAAGTGCTGTCTCCTTCGGTTTAATAATGTTCAATATCGTTCGCTTTGGTTTACTAAAGTCACCTAGAAGAAGGAGGGCTGGACAGGCTTGGTTTCCAGCTCTTTTGCCTCGGTTGCTTCTTTTATCTCGGGTTCCTCTTTTTCCTGGCGCCGCTCTCCCCGTGCCTTCTCCTTGCGGTGTTTCACCCGCTGTTTGTATATCCAGTTCTTCAATTGCTTTAACTCACGCCACTGGTACTCAGTCAAGGCATCTACCTTGATGTCGGCCGGCATTTCGGTCTTGGACTCGTCCTTCATTTCTCCGCCGGCAACATACAGGTATATCTGTGTCCAGTCACTTCCGATCGGCGCACTGAGCGAAGCGGTAAAGAGGTAACAGCCGGCCTCGGCATCAGTGGCGGTTACATCTCTGTGTTCATTGAGGGCTATTATGTTTTCACCCAAACGTTCAAGTGTGACTCTCTTTCTCAGCCAATCGGGCAAGTCGTCGCCCCAACCGCCGGGCATGACAATGATAGGGTCGCAAAGGGCCCCCACGATGTCGTCTATCCATCCGTCAACCTGTCTCTCAGTTGTCATGTGGTTCCTCCAGGAAGATGCATCCCATGCTTCTTCAACAAGCGCTCAGCATCGGCAAGGTCGGTGTGCCGCTGGTCGTTCCTGGCTTTCAACTCAAGGGCTGGTATGTACCTCCAGGCGATGCGGCACATTTCCGTGTTGACGTCATAGTAGTCATCATCGGTCAGCCAGTAGGTCATACCGTATTCGATGCTCCGGGGGATCCCCTGGCGGGTGTCGAACTGTGAGAGAAAGTGCATGGTATCATCCCCACTCTCAAAGTAGGTGGCATAGAAGCCGTGAATGTCGTAGTGGGCGATGAAGGAACAATGGTTGATGAGATGCTTATAAAGCGCCTCGATGAAGTACTTTTTCTCCATGCCGCCTCTCAAAAACATCTCCCAATGCTTTAACACTTTGGTTTTTTCGGCTGCCGGCATGAACTTAGAGTCATGGAGCTGTCCTGGTCCTCTTGATTGAGCCAAATCGTTTAATGTCAGCTCTTTCATAAAGCCTCCCTTTTTGGTATATTACTAACAAAGAGGGGTGCTGGAGCCTTCCCGCCCCAGCACCCCCAGACCAATTACCGGGAACTGGTCTACTCGGTTACCGGTTCCTCTTTACCGGTCTCTTGTTCTGCAGCGTCCTCTACCAGCGAGGATTCGGATTCGTCCGTGTTGGGCTCTTCGTCCGGGTCGGCGTCTGACGTTTCAGCAGTCGCCTCTGCTTGCGGTTCTGCTTTTTCCGCAGGCGGCGTCTCGTCGCCCCATTGCACGGCCATGGGCATGATGAGCACTCTGGGAGATTTCTGGTACTCGAAGACAACAGGGCCGGTGTCGGTGTACTTGGAGAAGATGACGATCCCCTGTTTGCCGGAGAGGTAACCGAGAAGGTATTTCTGGTTGAGGGCGGTTCTCCCCGGTTCCCCCTGGGTGTGGAGCGTGTCCATGACGGCACTGATTTCCTGGTCGTCTCCCTTGGCGGACACCTTCAGTTTGCCATCGGCAAACTCCAGGCGGACAATGTCGCTGCCGTCTTTGGCGATTGTTCGGACCCGTTTGGCGGCCGCTTCCATCTGCGGAGCGAAGATCTGGCTCTGGAGTACGGGTTCGCCTTTAGGGATGAGCGCCAGCCATTCCGGCGGCTTGCCCAAGATCAGGTTGATGACAACGGATGCGGTCGTCCCAAAGTCCAGTCTGAGCTTGTTGTCACCGATGAGAGCCACGCGGAGCTGCCGCTTGGCGGTGACCACTTTTATCAGGGACTCGGCAGTTGCGGGAGGGGTTCGGGGTGTCTTCGCAAAGACATGCTCCAGGATTGCCACGCCGTGTGCCGGGACGATGATTTTTTCCTCCAGTGGGAAGGAAAGCCCCAGTACTTGGTGGGACATCCTGAAGCCGTCGCCGGCAGCTACCTCGATGGGATTACCCAATACCAATGTTACGCCGCTCAGCACGGGCCGGGTGGTATCGGTGGCGGTGTACGGTAGAGCGGCCAACATAGCCGCTATCAGGATATCGCCGTCTACTTGCCCCTCGGCTCTAACCGGCATTTCCGGCATGATGGGGAAGTCCATGGGGGCCTCTGTGGGATAGCTCGCGTTGCCACCATTCCAGGAAAGGTAAATCTTTTTACCCTTCTCCTCTACCTTGAGTGTCTCGTTGCCGGGTACGTACTTTAGCATTTCGGCAATAGAAGAATAGGGGAGCAGCATCGGCTCTTTGGCTTCGGGCAGGTTGGCGATGACCATTGTTTCCAGGTCGGTTGCTACCGCTTTCCCATTGCCCAGACTGAGGCAGGCGACGGACTTCACCGTAGGTTTCTTCGGGACCACCGGTTTCATCAGGTCCATGACCTCTTTTAGTTTGGTAACTTTAATTTCCAATCTTTTCACCTCCTTTTGGTCACATATTTACGCCTCTGGAGACCAGGCCAAAGGCGTG
>Ga0315284_10005974_pt1 | contig 17328 bp, 16 predicted proteins | sample YL17G09_16_MG_FD_203696 | JGI IMG/M metagenome (GOLD analysis project Ga0315284, IMG submission 203696) | Sediment microbial communities from Yellowstone Lake, YNP, Wyoming, USA - YL17G09_16 | ecosystem: Environmental > Aquatic > Freshwater > Lake > Sediment | place: USA: Wyoming | collected...
TTATAGAATTCCTGCCATCCTCATCACACAATTCTTCGATCAAGACTACGACGTCTCAATTCGTAAGTGGCGAGAGAAGATTCCTGTGGTTCTGCGTAAAGAGGACGTTGAACCCGTATTGATAGAGACAGGTCTTTTAGCCTGTCTACGTGAATACCAGAATGATATTCCTCCGAGCAGACAAACCTGTAGAACTCTCATACGGGTTATACGTTTAGAGCAAGAGGCTGGTGAACAAGTCGTCGATGCTCTTGTATTATCATGGGATGCTCAACATCCTGTTCGATTTCCAGCTGCGTTGCTAAGTCCAAACCTGCAGCAGTCTTTAGCCATAGATCAATATTTCATTGCCAGGGTTAATACTGGAGCCGAGAGCCCAGCCGATTTATTCTTCGCTGATTTTGAGTTGGCACCAGAACCTATTACGGAGGACAATCTTGTCTAGCTTAACCCTTCTCGATGTCGGACATGGTGCTTGTGCAATACTACGTGATGATGAGGGAACCGTCGTAATCGATGGCGGTACTCATCAAATACTACTCCAATACTTGAAGGCTAATAACATTTCATCGATAGATACGGTTCTTATCTCTCACGCCGATTCCGATCATATCGGTGGAATTCTCGAAATAATACTAGATCATAGCATTTCAATTCATAATATATACTTGAATACAGAAACCCTACGCACCACCCAGCTTTGGAATGAATTGCGGATTGCACTAGCAACCCGTGAATCACAAGGCACTATACGCATTCACGCACACCTAACGACAACATGTCAGCAAGAATTGACTCGACAGCACATAACATTGGAAATTCTTCATCCTTCCGGCACATTAGCACTTAGCGGTGCAGGAGGAGAAGATACTGAAGGTGAATTGCTCAATGCTAACTCAATGTCTGCCGTCATCCGCATTCTCACAACACAAAAACCTGAAGCGTTACTTCCTGGAGACATGGATGGTAACACTCTGGACCGTTTACTCTCATCCGCAGTGGATATGCATGCAGAAGTATTAGTTTTCCCACACCATGGTGGCAATCCAGGCAGCGCCAATAATAGTGAGTTTACAGCGAGACTATGTTCTGCAGTTACACCAAGTCTAATTATCTTCTCGAACGGGCGTGGACGTTTTTCTACGCCACGCCAGGAAATAATAGAGGCAATAAAAGCGGTATTACCGTTGTCTCACATAGCTTGTACTCAATTATCAGATTTCTGTATTGCACAGCTTCCCGAAGCTAATCCACCACATCTACTTTGCCGTCAAGCACGGGGTTGGTCTAACCGTGCCTGCTGTGCAGGTACTATTGAGATCCAGCTTGGTACCGAGGAATTATCAGTGCAACCTACAATACACGAGCATCGGTTATTCATCGAACAGTCGGTACCAAGGGCATTATGCGCAGTATACTAATCCGGCAGTGGTAAGGTTGTATGGAATCAATATCGATTCTCTATAGGAATCTCCCACCTCGATACGACTCTATTGTTGACTTGGTAGTAAGTAAAATGTGCTATAACATGATACTCTACGGAAAAGGGGTCAGAGTGCGCCAAGCCAAGCTTGGCGGTTCTTGCCGGTGCAAGTCCGGCCTGGGTAAGGCCTAACCAGCCGCCCAGCACCGAGCCTGCGCTTCGGGAGGCAATGACCGGCGTGGAGCCAGGGGTAGGGAGATGGAGGGCCATAACGGAAGTGAAGGGATAGAGCCCCGAAATCTTTATTGTTGTTGCGGGCCGAACTCTTACTGTCGAGGTAGGCAACAGCGCGCTGGCCGGATTGGTGAGGCCAGGGCGACGGACCGGCCCCGATAGATCGGGGATCGCGGGCCATCACAGGGAATCGTCAGGAACTTGGGAGACCCGGCATCTTCCGCGGGCGCGGTAGGCGGTCTTGAGCGCAGAGCGGAGTGATCGACGATGAGGTAGCGTCTGGGGAGCCGGATGCGGGATTCGCAGAGGTCGGAGACCACAATCCGCACGTCCGGTTCTGTGAGGGAGGGGTTGTTGGGCGAGTTCTGACCTTGGTGCAGCGCTTCCGACGCGAGAGTTCGGTTACCAGAATCCCAGGCGACTCAGCGAGGCAGAGCCCCCTACTCGACCCTTTTTCCGCCGGGTAACGGAATCTCTCCACCAGTCTCAACTACCCTGGTCCGATCTCCCAGCGCATACGCAACCTCCCGCGCGGCAATGCCTGCCCCAGGTATGCGCCGGCGACATGCCTCGGTTCCCGATGAATATTGCCGCTTGACAACTGATGCAAAGGCTACTATAATAGAACATATGTTTACAATGCGTGGCAGGCCAGGGACCGCCGGCTCGATGGCTGAAAATGCAATCCTGTCTCCCGGGTGGGTGAATTATCCCTCCCTCGCCGCCCGGCGAGGGAGGGAATCTTACGGGAACAAATCGATGTTTTTTTTGCGAAGTGAGCGTAAAACCAAATCTTATGTATAGTTCTACGGCGGCAAAACGGCGGCCCGGCATCCACTCGGGCGCGGTTGAGGCGATGGCGCGCGAGGAGGGAGGAGATTGGCCCTGCTGGGCGAATAGGGGCATTATTGCCTGTCGCCGTGACACACGGAGGTGACAGGATCGTGCAAAGGCGCCGCCGGCGCCGGGAGGGTACAGGGATGCAGTTGTTCTCTTTGCTTCAGATCACGCCCATCAGCGGGATGACGACCATCATCGCCGTGGTGGTCGTCATCGTCGTGATCTTCTTCCTCATGCTCGGCATCATCGGCAACCGCTGGGTGAAGGTCGGCCCCAACCAGGTGTTGATCGTCTCCGGCCGCCGCCGCACCATCCGCGGGCCGGACGGCCGCCCGATGGATATCGGGTTCCGGCTGGTGCGCGGCGGCGGCACCTTCGTGCTGCCCATCTTCGAGATGGCCGAGGTGATGTCGCTGGAGCTGATGACGCTCGAGGTGAAAACCCCGGAGGTTTACACCGTGGCGGGCGTGCCCGTCCAGGTGGACGGCATCGCGCAGATCAAGGTGCGCAATGACGACGTGTCCATCCGCACCGCCGCCGAGCAGTTCCTGAGCATGGGCGCCGTGCAGATTCGCCAGATCGCGCTGCAGACGGTGGAAGGCCACCTGCGCGCCATCCTCGGCATGCTGACGGTGGAGGAAATTTATCGCGAGCGCGACAAGTTCGCCCAGCGCGTGCAGGAAGTGGCCGCCAGCGACCTGGCCAACATGGGCCTGCAGATCGTCAGCTTCACCATCCGCGACATCCGCGACAACCAGGGCTACCTCGACGCCCTCGGCAAGCCGCGCATCGCCGAAGTCAAGCGCGACGCCGTGATCGGCGAGGCGGAAGCCAACCGCGACGCGGTGATCCGCTCCGCCAAGGCCAACCAGGAAGGGCAGACGGCGAAATACATGGCCGACACGCAGATCGCCGAGGCGGACCGGGACTACAAGATGAAGCTGGCCGAATACACCGCCGCGGTGAACAAGAAGAAGGCGGAGGCCGACCTGGCCTACGACCTGCAAAAGTTCCAGACCCAGCAGCTCGTCACCGTCGAGCAGGTGAAGGTGCAGGTGGTGGAAAAGGAAAACCAGATCACCGTGCAGGAGATGGAAATCCAGCGGCGCGAGAAGGAGCTGACCGCGACCATCAACCGGCCCGCCGAGGCGGAGCGCGACCGGATTCAACTGCTGGCGGACGCCGAGCAGTACCGGCTGCGCAACATCGCCCTCGGCCAGGCCGACGCCATCAAGGCCACCGGGTTCGCCGAGGCGGACGCCAACAAGGCGAGGGGTCTGGCGCAGGCGGACGTCATCCTGGCGCAGGGCGTGTCGGAAGCGCAGGCGATGGCGAAGAAGGCCGAAGCCTGGCGCGCTTACAACGAAGCGGCGGTGGCGCAGATGTTCATCGAGAAGCTGCCGGAAATCGCCAGCGCCGTCGCCTCGCCGCTGGCCAAGATGGAAAAGATGGTGGTCGTCAACCTGGGCGACAGCAAAAACGGCGCCGCCAGCAAGGTGACCGCCGACATTACCCAGATCATCGGCCAGCTCCCGCCCGTGCTGGAAGCCCTCACCGGCATCAAACTGGATGAGCTGGTCAAGAAACTCCCCGGCATGGGCGCCGAACCGGCCGCCGCGCCCGCCAAAACGGTAGAAAAGACGGTAACCGAAGTGGTGGAGCCGCCCAAACCGGTGGAGAAGCCGAAGGAGAAATAACTAGAGAAACATCATCAGTCCGGATTATTTATGTCATTCCCGCTACGACTCGCGCGACATTTCATGGATAATCCGGACTGGATGATTACATGGACTATTTCATGCGCATAGTCTACCTCTTTTAGATGCTGTCATATGACTAGCAGCGCAAAGTGTAGTAAAACCTGCAGGAGGGTGTTATGCAAGTCGCAAATTGTTTAATCAATTGGACTGATTTTTCAGCAGAACTAAAGCTTTCTCTTGAAAATCTGGATGAAGCCATTAAAAAGATCAACACGAGTATAAAGAACTGTTTTACAGAGAAAGAGGTTGAGCAATTCAAATCAATGTTAATTGCCTCCTTCTGGAACGCCTTACCATATTTTCACGAAGGTTCGAGTCTCAATCCGATCTACCATAATACCCAGGTTCTGGATAACATGGTTCAGATTGGACTTGGGGAGCAGCTTAATTATCGCGAGTTTAAGATATCGGTGATTACAGCTTTGCTCCATGATATCGGAAATGCCATATCGCTAAGGCCGAAGGTGAAAACCGATCAGGTGAAAGAAGCTGTTAAGGAGAATACTCCGGAACGCGCAAAAGAGTTGGCGTATCAGGCTATCGAATTTCGATTGGAACATATGGATAATGGACCGGCGTTACTCGCAAAAGTTACGGCTCCCATGATTGAAGATGGAACGCTCGGTAGAGATGAGTTACACCTCATTTGTCGAGCCGTTCTAATACATGATTATCCTTCAATTGAGGAAGTATTGACTGATCTTCGGAATCTCAATATTGACACTCCGCATCAACCTGGTGACTTTTTGCTTCCATTCGATACTACAGTATTTGGGCGCTTGATTGAACGCTTACGTGAGGCTGACAGGCTTTTTATGGTGACAGAGCAAGGCGTGGAAAAAGATTTGCGAGATGGCAACAAAGACATTAATAAGAATAATTTGCGTGCTAAACTCATTTCCAATGCAGATAAGCACCGGAGGGAATTTCGTTTATATGAAAAGGTAAGAAAAATCGATGGCTTTCAAGACAACACGTTATATCGCACCAAGACGGGATATGATCTTTACTGTGCATGGGTAAAGAAGTTGGAAGCTAAATGGGCTTCCTGAACGGACTTTTTTATCGATAAGGTCTGGCCTGTCGTTATGTCATCGAACGATCCCAAGCTCATCGTGGCCCTCGATTACCCCGATGCCGCGCCCGCGCTGGCGATGGCGGAGCGGCTGCGGCCCCTTTCGCCGTGGGTGAAGGTGGGGTTGGAGCTGCTCATGGGCGCGGGGCCGGGCATCGTGTCCGAGCTGAACGCGATGGGGCTGCCGGTGTTCCTGGACGGGAAATTTCACGATATCCCGAACACGGTAGCCGGCGCGGTGCGGGGGGCGATCGCCTCCGGGGCGCGCATCCTCAACGTGCATGCGACCGGCGGGCTGCGCATGATGCGGGCGGCGCGGGAGGCGGCGGAATCCTGTAACACGCAGCCGCGGCCGCTGGTGATCGGCGTGACGGTGCTGACCAGCCTCAGTCCGGAGGAATTACGCGACGAGGTAGGCTGCGCGCGCCCGCTGCGCGAGCAGGTTCTCGCGCTGGCGCGGCTGGCGAAGCAGGCCGGGCTGGACGGCGTGGTCGCCTCGGTCGAGGAAACCGCGGATATCAAGGCGGCCTGCGGAGACGATTTCGTGGTGATCACCCCGGGCATCCGCCCCGCCGCCGTCGAGGACGATCAGCGCCGCGTGGCCACCCCGCGCGCCGCCGTCGCCGCCGGCGCGGATTTCCTCGTAGTGGGCCGCCCCATCACCCGCGCCCCTGACCCCGCCGCCGCCTGCGCCGCCATTCAGCGGGAGATAACCGAAGTAGTTGGATGAATGGATGATTGGATGGGTGGGTGGGTAGATGGATGGATGTTCGGCCAATAATCCATCCACCCATCCATTTATCCAACCATCCAATTGTTGCGACACCGCGCACCTCGCCTCACCGGTATAATCCGGGTGAGGAGGACAGGAGGATGGTGACGCGGCATGAACTGGAGACGACCTACCGGTTGAATGGGCGGCACTATCATGCCCACACGCAAATCAAACAGGCGGAGAAGGATGGTCGGGCCGACTATCAGGCGGTCATCACCGACTCGCCGCTGCACGGCACCTACGGCGGCTGGGCGGGTTCCGTCGAGCTGGCGCTGGATTTCCTCAACCTGGCGATGCAGGCGGAGGGCGCCGGCGAGATCCGGTTCGCAACCTGACGGCTCCTTGTGCATAACGATGGACATTCCGGCGTATAATGTCTACGTAACGGGAAAACCGGACAGGACGCTTCCCGTTCGGGCGGAAGAAGTCCGGTAACCGCCACTCGTAGAAAGGATTGGCCCGTGCGTATCGGCATTCCCAGAGAGATCAAGACGAAGGAGAACCGCGTTTCGTGCACGCCGGGCGGCGTGCGCATGTTCGCGCAGCACGGTCATCAGGTGTTCGTGGAGTGCGGCGCGGGGTTGGGCAGCGGCTACCCGGATCAGGCCTACGCGGACGTGGGCGCCGTCATTGTGCCGGCCGCCGCGGACGCCTGGGGCTGCGATATGGTGCTCAAGGTCAAGGAGCCGACCAAGGACGAATACCCGTACCTGCGTCCCGGATTGCTGCTGTTCACCTATCTGCACCTGGCGGCTGACCGCGCGCTGACGGAGGCGCTGCTTGCCAGCAAAACCACCGGCGTGGCGTATGAGACCATCGCCGTCGGGCCGCGCCTGCCGCTGCTGGAGCCGATGAGCGAGATCGCGGGCCGCATGGCCGCGCTGGTGGGCGCGCACTACCTGAGCAAGGCGCAGGGCGGCAGCGGCGTGCTGCTGGGCGGCGTGCCGGGCGTGCTGCCGGGCAACGTGCTGGTGCTCGGCGGCGGCACCGCCGGCGTCAACGCCGGGCGCGTGGCGGCCAACCTGGGGGCGGACGTCACTATCCTGGAGGTTGACATCGAGAAGATGCGCTTCCTGGATATCACCCTGCACAGCGCCGCGCACACGCTGTTTTCCAACGAGCAGAACCTGCTGGAGCGCCTGCCCGGCATCGATCTGCTCATCGGCGCGGTGCTCATCCCCGGCGCCAGGGCGCCCAGGCTGATCCGCCGCGACATGCTGGATATGATGAAGACCGGCTCGGTCTTCGTGGATATCGCCATCGACCAGGGCGGCTGCGCGGAAAGCTCGCACCCCACCACGCACGACGACCCGGTCTACGTCGAGCACGATGTCATCCATTACTGCGTGGCCAATATGCCCGGCGCCTATGCGCGCACGGCCACGCAGGCCTTGACCAACGCCACCCTGACCTATGCGCTGAAGATGGCGGACCTGGGCGTGGAGACAGCTATGCGCCAATTGCCCGACCTGCGGTTGGGACTCAACACCTGGAACGGCCAATTGACCTACGCCGCCGTCGCCGAAGCCCACGGACTCCCCGCCGCGCCGAATCCCTTCGGGACGGAAGCGCACCACGCGATGGTGAATCAGCCGGAATAGAAGAGAGGCTCCCCGCTCTCGCGGGGAGCCTCAGGCGATCTATCGTCAGCTTGCTTACGCAGCCATCCCTTCGACTCGGTGCTCGCGATAGACCAGCGGGACCGTGGCCGCCGCCAGGCCCAGCGAGCCGAGCAACACCAGCAAGCCGGCGATCGAGGCGGTCATCGCGAGCAGCCCACCGGTTAACGCCGCCGGCGCGCTGAACAACTGGATCACACCCCAGACAAACAGCAGGCCGCCGAGAATGCCGGAGTACCAGCGCACTGTGACATCATTGCGCAGGCCATACCCGACCCACAGGGAAACGACCGCGATGATCAACCAGATAATTGACGTCGTGATCAGACCGGCATTCGAACCAGGCAGTGCGCTGACCGCAATCAACCCGGCAATGCCGGACACGATCAACAGATAGCCCAGGAACAGGGCATACCATCGTGCAAACATGGATTTTCACCTCCTTTGCTGGAAGTCTCGTATTTCAGTATTCCGAATGAGATGGAAAGGCATACACCCGGCGCGAACATCAGTGTGGGATTTTCTGAATACGACCCCCTGCATAGGAATGGCTGGCAGCCGCCCTGACACCATGACTGCCTTGACAGGCACGAGGCACATCCGTATACTTGCTGCAATGATTATGAACTCGTGGAGACCGGTCCGGCGGGCGAGCGTGAAACCATACGGCGGGTAGCCGCGTGGTAATCCCTCGTCGCCTATCCGCTGCAGGACTCAACCTGCGGCGTTTTTCGTTTTTACGGACCACGGTTCGATAATTCGGCAATCCGGGAGGAAAATCATGTTGCTCGGAACCCAACGCATCAACACGCGCGGCCATCTGGAGATCGGCGGGTGCGATACGGTCGAGCTCGCGCGCGAGTTCAGCACCCCGCTGTATGTAATGGACGAGGCGACCATCCGCGCGAAGGCCCGCGAGCTGCGTGAGGCGTATGCGACGCGGTATCCCGATTCGTTGATGCTCTTCGCCTCCAAGGCATTCATGACCATGGCCATCTGCCGCATCATGGACGAAGAGGGCTACGGGCTCGACCTGTCCTCGGGCGGGGAGGCCTACACGGCGATGAAGGCCGACTTCCCGATGGAGCGCACCTACCTGCACGGCAATAATAAATCCGTATGGGAGCTAGAAATGGCGCTGGACGCCGGCGTCGGGCGGCTCGTGCTCGACAACGAGCGCGAGATGGACCTGCTGCAGGAAATTGCCGCCTCGCGCGGAGCGTCGCAGCAGGTGAACGTGCTGCTGCGCGTAGCGCCGGGCATCAAGCCGGAGACACACAGCTACATCCAGACCGGCCAGCTCGATACCAAATTCGGGCTGGGCATCACCACCGGCTGCGCCATGCGTGGGCTGGCGAAGGCGCTGCGCCTGCCCAACCTGAGCGTGGTGGGCATCCACTGCCACATCGGCTCGAACATCATGGGGCTGGATTCCTTCGAGATGGCGACGCGCATGATGATCCGCTTCGCCGCGCAGGTGCGCGATGAACTGGGTTTGACCATTCGGGAGCTGAACCTCGGCGGCGGCGTGGGCGTGCGCTATAAGAGCGGCGATCAGCCGCCCAGCCCGGACGCCTATGCCGAAGCGGTGATCACCGGCCTGCACGACGAGCTGGAGAAGGTGGGCCTGCCGCACCCACGCCTGCTGCAGGAGCCGGGGCGCTACATCACCGGCGAGGCGGGCACCACGCTCTATACCATCGGCACCATCAAGGACGTGCCCAACATCCGCCGCTTTGTGAGCGTGGACGGCGGCATGAGCGACAATCCGCGGCCGGCGCTGTATGAGGCGAAATACGAGGCGATCGTCGCCAACAAGCCGGACGCGCACATCACGCAGACCGTGCGGTTGGCCGGCAAGCACTGCGAGTGCGACAACCTGATTATGGAGCTGCCGCTGCCGAACGTGGAGCCCGGCGACATCCTCGCCGTGCAGACCACCGGCGCGTATAACTATACCATGTCGTCAAACTACAACCGCTTCCCCCGTCCGGCGGTAGTGCTGGTCAACGACGGCAACGCGGAAGTGATCGTCGAGCGCGAGACCCTCGACGATCTGCTGGCATACGACCGGATCCCCGACCGGCTGCGGAGGTGCGTGAAGGCGTAGTCCCTGGGATCGCAGGCGTCCCGCGCCTGCCCGATCATGAGCCCGCTATCGCTTTTTATGCTTTTCGAATACCGGTATTCGAATGGCACTCACAGCGATAGCGGGCTCATGATTGGGCAGGCGCGGGACGCCTGCGATCCCGGGGGAAGGGCAGGAACGGAATTTTTTTTGAACCGCTTGACAGGCTCCTGGTTGAGGTAAATAATAAGTGTGTACTCACTTATTAAGCAAGGAGTTGAGTTATGGTGACCGCCAATAACGCATACTCCGGCAGCTCGGCAGCGCCGAAGCGGAAACGGTTGGGCGCGGAGCAGCGGCGCGAGATGATTGCGCGGGCCGCGCTGAAGCTGTTCGCCGAGCGGGGGTACGAGCGCACCACCACGAAGGAGATTGCGCGCGAGGCCGGCATCTCCGAAGGCACCATCTTCAAGTATTTTCCCACCAAGCACGACCTGCTGCTGGCCTTCTTCTCCCGCGAAGTCTTCGCGCCGTTGACGGTGATCTTCAAGCTCGAGGAGCCGATCGACGATTATCAGGTGCTGCGAGCGCTGATCGCCGACCGGTTCCGCCTCTGGCATCGCCACCGCAACCTGATGAAGGTGATCATCGGCGAAGCGTTGTTCAGCCGGGAGATGGTGGCGCACCTCAACCGGTTGACGGCGCCGGCGCTGGGCATCTTGCGGGAGTATTTCCGTCGGCGCATCCGCGGCGGCGCCTTTCGCGCATTCGACGTGGAGGTGGTCAGTCAGGGACTTATGAGCTATCTGCTCACTTACTTTTTCCGCTGGATCCTGCTCGAAGCAGATAACGAAAACGCGGCGGCGCGGATGGCGGTCGTCGATGAATTGACCGGGCTGTTCCTCTACGGAGTGATGAGGCGGCCCGACCCGGAGCACACGCATGCGTAAGAGTCGCCATTCCCTGTTTGTTCTCATGTTCGCCGCACTGGCCGCCGCGGAACCGCGGCCGGCGATGGGCGAGGATGTGCCCGCGTCGCAGAATACGGAGATGAAATATGAAGCGTAGATTGCGGATCATCATGCCGGCAGTGATCGTGCTGGCTGCCGTCATCATCCTCCTCGCCCGCATACGGCATACGGAGGAAACGCCCGGCGTCATTCTCGGCAACGGCACCATCGAGGCGACCGAGGTGGACGTGAGCTCGAAGGTGGCGGGGAAGATCCTGACGCTGGCGGTTGACGAAGGCGATAAAGTGACGCGAGGCCAACTGCTCGCCGTGCTGGACAGCGGGGAATTGGCCGGGCAATCCGAAAGCGCCCTCGGCAACCTGCGGGCGGCGCAGGCGGCGTTGGCGGAGCTGCAGGCGGGCACGCGATCGGAGGACATCCGCCGGCTGCAGGCCCAGTATACGGGCGCCGTCGAGGCGCGGGCGCAGGCGCAGCAGCGGCTGAGCCTGATCAAGGCCGGCGCGCGCGACGAGCTGATCCGGCAGCTTCAGGCGGCGTATCGGCAGGCGCAGCAGCAGCTCGATTTAGTGAAGGCCGGTCCGCGGCCCGAGCAGATCGCGCAGTTGCGCGCCGCCTACGAGCAGGCCCAGGCCCAACTCGACCTGGTGAAGGCCGGCCCGCGCCAGGAGCAGATTGCACAATTGCGCGCGGTGTATGAGCAGGCAAAGGCGCAATTGAGCCTGGTGCAGGCCGGCGCGCGACCGGAGGTGATCGGCCAGTTGAAGGCGAATCTTGCGCAGACTCAGGTGAGCCTGACCGACGCGGAGCGTGAGCTGGCACGCGCGAGGGAGTTATACGACAAAGGCGCCCTTGCCCGGCAGCAGGTGGACCTGGCCACCACGCGGCGCGACGCCGCGCAGCAGCAGGTCAATGCCGCGCAGGAACGGCTCAACGAGGCGCAATCCGGCGCGCGCCCGCAGGAGATTCAGGCGGCGGCGCAGGCGGTGGAAGCCGCGCGGCAGCAACTGGCGGCGGCGGAGGCCGGCGCGCGCCCGCAGGAAATCGAGCAGGCGCAGCAGGCCGTCGAGGTGGCCCGCCAGCGGCTGGCGGAAGCGGAGGCCGGCGCCCGTCCCCAGGAAATCACGGCAGCGGAGCAGGTGGTGGAAGCCGCCCGCCAGCGCCTGCTGGAAGCGCAGCGCGGCGCGCGCCCGCAGGAGATCGGGCAGGCCGCCGCGCAGGTGAAGCAGGCCGACGCGCAGGTGGCCGCCGCACAAGCCGCACTCGACCTGGCCATCGCCGGTCCCCGTAAGCAAACGATCGACGCCGCGCGTGCCCGCGTCGAGCAGGCCCGCGGCGCGCTGGCCACCGCGCAATCGTCGCAGGGGCAGACGAAAATTTACGCCCCCGGCGACGGCCGCGTGACGGTGCGCAATGCCGAACCGGGCGAGCTGGTCACACCGGGAATGCCCATCGTCCGTGTGGCGGAGCTGCACAACGTCTGGCTGCGCGTCTACGTGCCGGAGCCGCAGATCGGGAATCTGAAACTGGGACTGCGGGCTGACATCACCACCGATACCATTCCCCTTCGTCATTACCCCGGCCGCGTCATCGAGATTGCCGAGGAGCCGGAATTCACCCCGAAAAACGTACAGACTCGCGATGAGCGCGTGAAGCTGGTCTTCGGCGTGAAGATCGCGGTGGACAACACCGACGGCAGCCTGAAGCCTGGTATGCCGGCGGATGCGGTGATTCATGTGGAAGATGGTAACCGTCCAGGGAAATGAATAAGTGACACCTTTACCTCTTCAATCGTCCTGAAAAGACGAAAGTCAATAGCCAGGGGTGGAGCGAAGCGGAACCCCTGGCTATTGACTGGCGTCCTTTCAGGACTGACGCTTGCCGATTAACGATAACAGAGAGCGTAAAGTCATTGCATCCCTTTGGAAATCCAAAACTGGTCTGGTTCTACAACCAGAGATCATCATATGCTGAACAATGATTCGACAACCGAACGCTATGCCATTCGCGCGCGGGGTCTGCGGAAGACTTTCGGCGAGCTGGCGGCGGTGGATGGGCTGGAGCTGGCGATCCGCGCGGGGGAGATCTTCGGGCTGGTGGGGCCGGACGGCGCGGGGAAGACCACCACCATGCGCATGCTGTGCGGCATCCTCGACCCGGACGACGGCGAGATGGAGGTAGCGGGTTTTGATGTTCGGCGGCAGCCGGAGCAGGTGAAGCGCCGCATCGGCTACATGTCGCAGCGGTTCAGCCTGTACGGCGACCTGACGGTGGCGGAGAACCTGTATTTCTCCGCGCGCATTTACAACGTCCCCCGCGACGAGCGGCTGCGGCGTGAGCGGGAATTGCTGGGGTTCAGCAGGCTGGCGCCGTTCCGCGACCGGCTGGCACAGCACCTGTCCGGCGGCATGAAGCAGAAGCTGGCGCTGGCCTGCACGCTGATGCACACGCCGTCGGTACTCTTCCTGGATGAGCCGACTACCGGCGTGGACCCGGTGTCGCGGCGGGATTTTTGGCGCATCCTGTATGAGTTGGTGCAGGGCGGCGTCACCCTCTTCGTCAGCACGCCGTATATGGACGAGGCGGAGCGATGCAACCGGGTGGCGCTGATCGACCGCGGGCGCATCATCCTCTGCGACACACCCGACGGATTGAAGCGGCGGATGCGCGGCGAGCTGCTGGAGGTGATCGCCGAGCCGCTGCGCAAGGCCAACGAGATCATCGCCGGATTGCCGGGCGTGCTGGGCGTGCAGGTCTTCGGCGAGCGGCTGCACCTGTGGGTGGAGGATGCCGCGGCGTGTGAGGAGGCGGTGCGCAACGCGCTGATTGGGGGGCAGATAACCGTGACCGGCATTCGCCGCGCCGCGCCGGGCCTGGAGGACGTGTTTATTTCGGTCATTTCGGGAGGAGAGCACCATGGCGATCTCCGGTGAGCCGGCGGTGGTCGTCAGCGACCTGGTGAAGCGCTTCGGGAGCTTCACCGCGGTCGATTGCGTCTCCTTCACCGTGCCGCGCGGGGAGATTTTCGGCTTCCTCGGACCGAACGGCGCCGGCAAATCCACCACCATCCGCATGCTGTGCGGCATCCTGGCGCCCACCGCGGGGGGCGGCCGGGTGGCCGGTTTCGACATCCTGCGGGAGTCGGAGAAGATCAAGGCGCGCATCGGCTACATGAGCCAGAAGTTCTCGCTCTACGAAGACCTGACGGTGGAGGAGAACATCGAATTCTACGGCGACATCTACGGCGTGCCGCCGCGACGGCTGCGGGAGCGCAAGGCGTGGATTCTGGAGATGGCAAACCTGAAGGACCGCAGCCGCAGCCTGACCCGCGAATTGGCGATGGGCTGGAAGCAGCGGCTGGCGCTGGGCTGCGCGATGGTGCACGAGCCGGAGATCCTCTTCCTGGACGAGCCCACCGCCGGCGTGGATCCCATCTCGCGCCGGCAATTCTGGGACTTGATCTTCACCGTGGCCGGGCAGGGGGTTACCGTCTTCGTCACCACCCACTACATGGACGAGGCGGAGCACTGCGAGCGCATCGCGCTGATCTACGGCGGTAGGCTGATCGCCCTCGGCAGTCCGCGCGACCTGAAGACGCAATACGCCGCCGGCACGCTGCTGGAGGTGGAGGCCACCCCGCTGATGACGGCGCTGGCGGCGCTGGACGCGGAGCCGGCGGCGCGGGAATCCGCCATTTTCGGCGTCACCCTGCACGTGGTGACGGAGAGCCCGGAGGCGATCATGCCGATCCGCGCGGCGCTGGAGCGGGCGGGCGCGGAGGTGCGGCGCGTCGAGCCGATCATCCCCTCGCTGGAGGACGTCTTCGTGGGGCTGATCGAGCAGGCCGACCGCGAGCGGGCGTGAAGCGATGAAGCAGCGTAGGGGACTGTCCCCGTCGTTGAACGGGAACGGCTCTCTTAGACGGGGACAGTCCCTAAGGTTACGTCAACGAGCGAAAGAAGCGTATCAAGGCACTGGTTATACCAGGCCGGGACAGTCCCGGACGTGAAGGATTACTCGAATGTTTCTGCGCATGCGCATGATCATGTGGAAGGAGTTCATCCAGATCTCCCGCGACCCGCGTCTGCTGGGGGTGGTGGTGGTCATCCCCATCCTCATGCTGCTGCTCTACGGCTATGCCATCAACTTCGACGTGCGCAATCTGCGGCTGGCCGTCTACGATCAGGACGGCAGTCGGGCCTCGCGCGAGCTGATCGCCGTGTTCACCGACAGCGAATATTTCCGCATCGTCGAGTATCCGCGGGACAATCACCAGGTCACCGACGCGCTGGACGGCAACCGGGCGCAGCTCGTGCTGATCATCCCGCCCACCTACAGCCGCGACCTGGCTGACGGGCGGACGGCGCAGGTGCAGGTGCTCATCAACGGCTCTGATTCCACCACCGCCGGCACCGGCATCGGCTACATCGCCGCCATCCTGCAGCAGCAATCGGCGCGCATTTCGCTGGAGGCGCTGGCGCGGCAAGGCGTGAACGTCACCCGCGTAGTGCTGCCGGTGGACAACCGCATCCGCTACTGGTACAACGTGGAGCTGCGCAGCACCAATTTTCTGGTGCCCGGGATGATCGCCATGATCCTGATGATGCTGGCGGCGCTGCTCACCTCGGTGACGGTGGTGCGCGAGCGCGAGCGCGGCACCCTCGAGCAACTCGTCGTTTCGCCGGTGCAGCCGCTGGAGCTGATGCTGGGCAAGCTGATCCCCTATGTGGTCATCGCCTTCGGGGATGTGCTGCTCATCCTGCTGGTGGGCGTCTACGTGTTCCAGGTGCCGTTCCGCGGCAGCCCGTGGCTCGTGCTGGCGCTCTCCGGCATCTTCGTCACCGCGGCGCTGGGCATCGGCCTGCTGGTCTCGACGATCGCGCCGAACCAGCAGCTCGCCATGCTGGCAGCGATGCTCGTCTCGCAGATGCCCAGCGTGCTGCTGTCCGGATTCATGTTCCCAATCAGCAGCATGCCGCGCCCGATCCAATTGATCACCTACATCATCCCCGCCCGGCATTTCATCAAGATTCTGCGCGGCATCATCCTGAAAGGCAACGGCCTGGCCCAAGTTTGGGAGCCGGCGCTCGGCCTGCTGATATTGGCGCTGCTCCTGCTCGGTTTGAGCGCGGCGCGGTTCAAGAAAAAATTGTAAGCAAACGCCAAATCGTTAAGAAATTTTAGGTCTACTCATGAAAATAATCGGACCGATCAGACCGATCGGACCGATCGGTTTAATCATCGGCGGGCGCATAGAGGAAATCGATTATACTTTTTTTGGCTTGGTAATGCAGAAAGGATAAGAAAGGATGGTTGGATGACTGGATGACTGGATGTATGCGGATGGCAGCATGGCTGAAGGAAAGAATGGCAATCACCCATTCTCCCATCCATTCATCCAATCATCTAACCATGGACTTGCTATGAATATTCGCCGCATCATACGCCTGTTGAAAAAGGAGCTGCTGCAGATCTTCCGCGACAGGCGGTCGGTCGCGCTGCTCACCGTGGCGCCGGTGCTGCAGCTCTTCCTGTTCGGCTACGCGGTGACCACCGATATCAACCACATCTCCACCGCCGTCTACGATGAGGACCGTACCTCCGCCAGCCGCGAGCTGATCGACCGCTTCACCCGTTCCGGCTACTTCATCGAGGACTATTACCTGGAGGATCCCGGACAAATCAACGGCCTGCTCGATGCCGGGAAGGTGCAGATGGCGCTGCACATCCCGCGGGGGTTCGCGAAGGACCTGGCGCGGGGCCGCGGCGCGCAGGTGCAGACGATCCTGGACGGCTCGGATTCGATGAGCGCGCGCATCATTGCCGGTTACACGACGGCGGTGATCCAGCAGTATTCCGGCGCGGTGATGGCGCAGCGGCTCGACCGCCTGCGGGGGACGGTGTCGCGCGTGCCGGCGATCGACGGGCGGCTGCGCGTCTGGTACAACCCGGACCTGCGGAGCGCCCGCTTCATGGTGCCGGCGGTGCTCTGCATGATCCTGCTCACCATCACGGTGATGCTCACCTCCATGTCTATCGTGCGGGAAAAGGAGCTGGGCACGCTGGAGCAGCTCGTGGTGACGCCGATCACGCCGGCGGAATTGATGCTGGGGAAAACGCTCCCGGGCCTGCTGATCGGCATGCTGGACATGTTCTTCGTGCTGCTGGTGGCGGTGTTCTGGTTTCACATCCCGGTGGCCGGCAGCGTGCTGCTCCTTTTCGCGCTGAGTATCCTCTTCCTGCTCTCCTCCCTCGGGCTGGGCATCTTCATCTCGACCATCTCGAAGACCCAGCACGAGGCCACGCTGACCAGCTTCTTCTTCATCCTGCCCTTCATCATTCTCTCCGGCTTCATGTTCCCCATCGAGAACATGCCGCGGGTGATTCAATACGTCACTTATGCCATCCCCATGCGCTACTTCCTGGAGATCATCCGCGGCATCTTCCTGCGCGGCGTCGGACTGGAGTACCTGTGGCCGCAAACCCTCGCCCTCGCCGCCTTCGGCATCGGCATCCTGGCGTTGAGTGCGGCGCGGTTCAGCAAACGGCTGGGGTAAAAAAGAATC
>Ga0315284_10005975_pt1 | contig 17323 bp, 21 predicted proteins | sample YL17G09_16_MG_FD_203696 | JGI IMG/M metagenome (GOLD analysis project Ga0315284, IMG submission 203696) | Sediment microbial communities from Yellowstone Lake, YNP, Wyoming, USA - YL17G09_16 | ecosystem: Environmental > Aquatic > Freshwater > Lake > Sediment | place: USA: Wyoming | collected...
CGTTCATTGTCCTTTTTCCCACGTCCTGCGTAGAAAATTGTATCGAAATCTTCAGAATGTCTATCCAATTTGGATGTCGTAAAATTGATAAACATTCTACAAATTTCCCCGGATTTGTTGAAAACCATGACTTTCCTATAACTCCCGCCACATTTTGATTGTTTGTGGGCTTCTATAAAGTTTTTCAGTTGTTTCATAAATTATTGGGATATAAAAATAATATTATAAATAATAATTATGGCGAACAAAGTAATAAAAATAACTGAATTTCCATCATCATTGCCAAATTACTGGAATCCATATCATTCATTTCAAAAGCTTGAGATTGATGATATTTTTACTCATATTCAAACTATGTTGAGTCCTTTTATAAATTCTAATATAATATATATTTTGGGACCAATGAATCAAAATCTTGACCAATATGTATATAAATTTACAATAAATTTGAACAAAAATGATAAAATATTTTTCCAAATGATTCAAGAACAAGAAAATGAATTTACACCATTAACAATTAGAAATTATCCTGAAAACCAAATAAAATCCTGTGAATTATTGAATATAAATAAAAATAATATAAATTCAGAAAAAGATTTGATTGAATGGATAAAAATAATTGCAATTGTATTGGGATTCACTAGAATCTATTTGCAAGATAATTCTTATATGATATGTCCAAAATTAAAATATCATGATTTTCCAATACAAGCTCTTTCAATTATTAAGAAAAATGTTGGATATTATGCTAGATTCAATTTTTACCCATATAAACAAACTAATTCCGGTCTTGTAAATAAATCTGAGACTATTGAAAAAAAAATAAATAATCTTTTTCAAACAATAACCTGGTCAGATTTTGATTTATTTTTTATCAAATTAAATGAATCATATAATTCAGATAATATAGAAAAATATAATTATTTGAAAAATAAATTCAAACAATTTTCATCACCTTTCTATGCATTCAAATATTTCAATACTGAAGACTGTAATTTTTTAGACTTATTTGATAAAACATACAATAATATTTCAATTAAAATTCCAGGAATAAAATTACTAAATCAAATAAATAATATACTATTGGAATGTAAATGGATTTGTGAAAATAACAGTTTGTACTTAAATTCCCAAATTACTAATAATTTTATTCTAACATAATTATAATGCGTTTCAAATTGAAAGTAATATTTCACGAAAAACAACCTACAAATGCTATCTATGATATTGGAAAAGAAGTCAATTTTTCCAATCTCCCCGAAAATGTTCAAAAGAAATTCTTGGATATATTGGCAAATTCCTCAAAATTCAAAAAATATTTAGAAGATGGTATCAGCAATATGGGCTCTGCTTGTAAAGATTCAGCGAGTCACTATTTACAATTGAAAATAAAGAAAATAAAGCCAGTCATAAATAAATCGGTTGAATTAGAAATAGATGCAAGTGAGAATAGTGTAACTAAAAAAATAAAAGGTGAAATGTGGTGCCAAAAAAAATTAAGTGAGTCCGAAGTAAAAAAATTATTGGATGAAGATAAATTAAAGAAACATATTCGATGGTCTGTTAATGAGCTACAAGCTGGCGATCCTTTCAAAACTATAACGGAGAAAAAAATAAAATATTCTTTTTATTGTAAATAAAATTTTTGTTTTTCCTGAAATCCATTTCACACATAAACCCCACAACCAACAAATTTTTGATAAAGTATTTCTTTAACCAAATATTCAAGTGTTATTCCTGTAAAATATAATTTTTCATAAAAATAATGAATAAAATTCAATTCATCTACTTCAAATCCAACATATTCTTTTGGTATTGAATCATAAATACAAATATTATGATAGTCATCGATTACTAAAAATAATCCAGACTCAATTTCATACTCGTCTGAAATAATCACATGATAATCAAAATAATCTGGATTATTCTGAGAATAAGAAAATCTTTTTTCTATATGAACGCGGAAAAATATTTTGCGTCCATCCTTATCAATTTTTAAATATTTCGGCTCCATTGCGTCCATTTTTTATACCATATATTACATAATCTTTAACTAACAACGCACTTTTCTTGGTTTTTCTCCAATAATTCTTCTATTTCTTGAATTGCATTTTTTATATTTTCAGGAAGCGTGCCAATCTCATTTTCATAAAGAAATATTTGTTCTTCTTCTAGTTTTTGAGTAAATGAATAGTTTATTTGGAATTGTTCTCTAGCATAATTCGTAAATTTACATGATTCTTCTAATTTATATTTTCCAGATGTGAATACAAAATCACTTTTTATTCTAAAAATTGATTCATCTTCATTTTTTTTGTGTGCGAAAATACAGATCGCCATAAATTCTGGTTGATATATTCCAATGATTTTATTATATGTTTGCCTATCTGAAACATCAGGCAAATACTTTGGGACTTTCCAAAATATTCTTGCTAAAATTGGTAAATTTCCAAAATGGGAAAAATTAAATCGCATAGTGTATATTCATTATTATATATTTTTTATATATTGAATATGTGCATTCTCTAAAATAACTTGAAGTGCATATTCTGATCCACATTGGATATATTTTTCTATAAGTGGCTTATATTTTTCATTCAAATACAAAACAACAGGAATCAAACGCGAAGAAATCGGATAAAGTGTCCCCCAATTTTTGCATTCAGGAATTCCGCCCAAACAATTCCCATTTCTCCAATTTTTTCGCAAAGGCTCGAATGAAATTACTTCGAAAATAGTTGGGTCATTTATAATTGCAACTTCAACATGTGACCTATTTTCTATACTTGCTAGCCACCCATCCAAGTTTTCTTTTTGCAATTTTTCAAGAAATTCTGGTGACCTTTTTTCTTCTTGATTGGATAAAACATAGTGTTTTCTAAATCCGGTAATAAAAAATAAAACTTCTATGTCACGTTTTAATTGGATTCTTACAATATATTCGCTATCATATCCAACCCATTCTGACGGATGAAATATTGTGTATAATAGTTTTTTTTCTGGTTTATAAGTAAATTCTTCATCTGTTAAATGATAAAGTATTGTGTCTTTTTTTATAATTAAACTACCATAAGTTGATTTTAGCATATATTTAAGTCATCATATATTTTTTAAGTGAAACATTATTGCTAAACTGAATTTCATTCAAGTTTGTCAATTTGTGAATAGCTTTGTTAAGCTGTTTTCTATCTTTGTCTTCTTTAGCATTATATATAACCTCTCCGCCGAAAGCTTCCCATCCATCCATCATAGAATTACGAATAATATAGTCGGACCTTTCTAGTAATATTTTTTTATCAAGTTCAACTGCAAACTTACCAAACCACCGAAAATTAGGCATATTTTTCCATTGATCTTTCTTTTTCTGAATAAAACAAAATACTCCGGTTCCATGTACCGAACGATATGGTCGTAAATATCCGTCTTCCATAATTTTTTTGTAATTTTCTTCATTTGTTATATGCACAATGCTATAAATAGAATCCATTTTTGAGATATATAATATATTTAATATATTATATTATATTATTCTTCCTATGACTCCACCCATGATTGGAGCCCATATCACCCGTTTAACAAAACTATAAAAAGGTCGCGGATATTCTACATATTCTCCTCAGATCTTCAATCCAAGATGTGTCGAATCCGGAGGAGAAACTAATTTATATATTCCACCATCATTTTGAATATAACTTATCCAACAATTTTTTCCCATGGATAGATTTCCAATTGGTGTATAATTCAAATTAAAAATACTTTTTATTGTATTCATAATTATTCCAGCATGAGAAACTACTAATATTTTCTTACATTTCTTAGATTCAATAAAATCAATAATTTTCTTAGATCTTTTTGACAAATTTGTTTTAGTCTCAATCCCTATATCAAATTTGTCATTCAAATATTTATCCATATCAAATTCATAAATATATTCAATTGGATCCCCAATTTTCTTTTGTTTTTTTTCAATATCTTTCTCAATCTTTTGCCTATATTTATCATCTTGTACTAACCCACTCATTTTTCCTCTTCCCAATTCAATTAATTCGTCAAAAATCTCTATTTTTTTGGTAAGTTTTAGTTCTTTCCCAATTATTTCAGCAGTTTCAATCGCTCTTTTCATTGGAGAAGTAATTATGCAGTCAAAATTTATGCCCTTTGTTCTATATTTTTTTAAATATTTCCCAGTTTTTTTTGCTTGCTGCCTCCCTAATTCATTCAGCTCTGAATCAATTTCGGAGCCTTGGCGTATTCCCAATGAGTTCTCATTTGTTTGTCCATGTCGAATAAAATATATTTCTTTCATATAACTTAGAATACATTATAAATTTCTAAAAATACCACCATTCACTATCCTCTTCTCGGCAACAAGGGCAAAGCCTTTTTTCCTTTGAATTAAACCACATTTCAATTGAATCTTTCCGAAAGCTGGAAAAACATACCCCACATATAATTCTTTCTTTACCTTCTTCAAATTCAGCATGAGATATTGCACAAATCATGTCAGCCCTGGGAACAACTTTTTCCTGATAAATATTTTCCGGGATTTTATCATATCCATATGTATTATCACAACTTATTGACCTACACAAATTCTTAAATACTTTTTCACCAAACCCATCTTCAATTGCAAGTATATTATAATTTGTTGTTATCATGGAAAAATTTATCTCATAAAATGGATATGTCAGCCCAAATTCAATAACAACGGTATTATAAAGAAATGTTTTATAATAGAATCTATCTATTATGAATTGATAATCATTTATATATCTGATTTGACTAAGTGGAATTATTGTAATAGATCTATTATTCCCAGTTTTCAGCTCAATATATTTTAATCGACTGCGAATATTCACTTCAAAATTAAAATAGATTGAACTAATCATATTTGTTGAATTCATACCTCTTCCTAATTCATTCACTATTTTTAGCTGATTCCCATGAATAACGCCATCATATTTATAAAAATCTTTGAATAATAATTGCATAGGTTTTTCTAGATAGATTCTACGAATATCAGAATTTAAAGCTGCGCCTAATAAGTAAAAATCGTATTCACCTGAATATCCATTATAATGAATAATATGAATTTTAATTTTGTGAAATTTTAGTGCAATAACAGGGATAAATCCAGTATTGTATAAAATATTATCTAGTGGAATATAAATTGTGTAAAAATAATTATTCGCTGTTATTTCACAAATATTATTTTGTAAATAGATCCGTGTAATTATTTCACCTCCAATTTCAATATCAATTGATTTAATTTTAGAATAAATATCTGCAATAGTCGAACCTCTCTCAAATTTACCAGTAATTTCAATCGCGGACACTATATCCATTGTTCTAGGAACTTCATAGCAATTATTCTCCATTTCGATCTTTTTTATAAAAGAAGTGCGATCATCTTCTTTTATGAAAATTTGGGGAATCTCTTTATTCAAATATTGGGCGACCATTGGGAAATCTTCCGAAGATTTGGTTTCAATATTTAATTCTTGAATGGTGGAAGACATTATTAATTTATATATATTATGACTAAAAAATTTTAAACCCTTGAAGCCTCAAGAACCTCTTTTTTTGCCCCAATTTTTCTTCGCTATAAATATTTAGTGTATAATAGAATACTTATTTTATTCTAAAAAATCACACAAAAAATATATAATATTACATAAAATATGTGTATTTATTTAATTCCGATGCACGGATTATGTAATAGATTAAGTTGGCTCTGCGGTTTTTATTCATATACTTTCGCAACTACTGATAAATGTAAAAATAAAGAATGTATATGCTATATAAAATGGACTCCAACTAAAATGTGTAATGGAGATTTTTTAGAAATATTCAACATACTTCCAAAAACTAGATTTGTTAAAAATGACAGTGAAGTGCCTAATGGAATAAAAAGATATGCTGGACAACATAGCATCCCGAATGTATATCAAAAAATTTTAAAGTTAAATTTTATTACCCCTGAAATGGAATGCAGAATTTTTGGATTACTAAAATTTAATGATAAAATACTAAAAATATGTCATGAATTTATTGAAAAAAATTTTAATAAAAATAATACAATTGGACTTCATGTGCGCAGAACTGATCATATTGGTTTAGCAAAAAATAAAGGGAATTATACAAATGATGATTATTTTGAAAAAATAATTAATAATAAAATATCCAAAGATTCAACCGTTGTGTTTTTTTTATCAACTGATAATAGAAATACACAAGAATTATTTTTGAAAAAATATCCGAAAAATATAGTTGTTTATAAAAAAATAAATAAATTAGCAAATAGTTTTCGGCATACAACGCTATTTGACACTGGGATTGATATGTGTCTTTTAACTTATTGTAATTATATTGAAGGTTCATTTCATTCATCTTTTAGTCGAGTTGCAGTTATGTTAAATGTATTTCGGCGAAAAGAATTTGAAAAAGCAAATTATGAACTTAACAGATATGTTTTTCATAAATAATCCTATGAATAAAAATCAGTATGACTATTATTTTGAATCCTAGACTTTTTTATATTATATTTCTCCATAAAATTCCGCCCATAATATACGCCATCCTGACAAAATGATGGCGTAATTCGCAAAAATGTTATTTCTTTTTCACAAAATTCGTGGACTTGTGTTTTATCAATATTCTTTTCATTTTTTAATATTGCATATTTTTCATCATGATATACATTATAGCTTCTTTCTCTATTTAAGAAAAATTCATCTTTGAAATAATTTTCCTGAGTTTTCTTATTTATAATCGTAATATTCTGAACATGTTTATATTTCCCGAAATTTTTAATAAAATACAGTCCTGCACAGTGTTCTGGATCTATATGGGTTTCTTGTTTAGTCCATGCTTCCAGATGCACTATCTTCCATAGGTTCCAATTGATAATGCTAGGTGCTAAAGCATGTACATAATTTTCTCTTATATAGGATAAATTTATACAGGATAACTTGCCTAAATATGTCTCCAATAATTCTTGTAAAGGGATATTATTTGGGCTCAATTTCCAGTCATCTTCCAGCCAAATAATTGCGATTTTATCTTGGTCTAACTGGTTTTTTGTAATAAACTCCGCAATATTGGAAGAAACCCGCTTACAGGCTTGTAAGAAATTGCCCCCTGTTTTGCCACAAGTGAAAAAATGGGTCGGGATTTCTTGGATTATTTTTTGGAAATTCTGGATTGTGTCTTCCACGGATTTTTCTAATTTTTGAATATAATCTACATTGATAAACCAATTTATATTGTATTTTGTTTTATCAAGTGCATTTATCCAATTATACCATTCGCCCATATTATCACTGTGCAATTCCGGACGATTTATTGCAGTTGTTCCAATTATTATTTCCATTTCTTATATTTCTTATATTTTATTTTCTATAATAAACCATAAACCTTTATGTCTAGTCAATATAAAAATTGATTAATTTTATAATAAATTCCTAATAATCTACAAAAAAACTATAATGCAAACTATATTACCAGCCGAATTAGTCTTACAACGCATTCTCCCTCTTGCACCCCAATTGGGAACAACTTGCCGCGAATATCGCGAGCATTTGCCGCAAATTGAAGAGGAACAGCGGACTAACATAAAGTTTCCTTCTGTTGAAAATAAGAATCCCATTTTTATCAAACAGGGGAATATTGCATTTGAATACGAGGCGAAAATTGATTTCAAAAAATTGAACGAATTGATTGAACACCATGATGTACAAACACTACATATTTCCACAAAAAGTCAGATTTTTCTTGAAATCAAGAAAGTATTTGAAATGATTTTGACAATGGACAGAAGTGTGATGGATGGATGGAAATACAAAAATACATTTATCCAGGTCGATGAAAGTCATTATGATAAGAATAAAAATAGAAATCCTACTTTTGTGCAAATGGATTGGATGAATTCATTTGTTATGAGTTTTATTTTCTATTTGTACCATTAATTATGCATCTGCAATGTTGCCGTTTTGAAATGTGGGGCTCCGCCTTCATCTTTCATTTTCATAATTTGCCTTATATTACCTGGTGATGGTTCATGACCATCATCGGAATTATCAAAATAGGTCACAATGAAAATAGTATTTTTCAATTCACCATCATTTCCGAAAAATGAGAAAACATTGTTATTGTATAAAATTTGTGACCTGGATTTCTCAATTCTGAAGAAGAATGATGAAAATGATTGCAAATGGAGTATTGTAATTTCTTGAAGGTCCGGTGATTGGATTACATCCGATCGAATTACCAAAAAATTTTCGTATATTTCCGTTGAATTTTGAGATGGGCTAATAGTCCGACTTAAAATACAAAAGTCTTCAAATGGAACTCGAACAACATTCTTTTTTGGGCTGCCAGGAACTGCTGTAATTTCCTCAATTTCTTCAGTAAGTGCAACATCCATGAGTCGGTTAAGTATTTTTTCTAATGAATAAATTGTTATATTGTGGGAAATCCCAATTACATACAAGAATTTTTCTTCTTGGAATACATGAAGCTGATTGACATTGCGCTGAATAAGTGCATAGTAGGCTTTTTTATCATAAAAAAATAGGGCAAATAAATCATTGATTGAATTTGTAAATAGATAGATTTCACTTGTTTTGATATAATGCATGTATTTTAATGCATCAAAGCGAACAGGTGAATCAAAAGAATCATCTGTTATACTAATTGAATTCTTGGTTGTAGTGATGGTTAAGCCACCAATATTTTTTCGTTGCATAAAGCTCGACATTTTCTATTTTGTTTTTGTTGTTGTTAGGGAATCGGTGGGGAAATTATTCAATTTTTTGGGGGAACCGATAAAAAAACTCTTTTAGTTTTTTATCGCTTAAGTCAAAATGACTTCGTTATTTTGACTTAACCTAGGTTCCCCCATAACCCCCTTCTATTTTTTTTTGAAGATAGCTAACCGCTACTTAAAACAGTATAAAACCGTATAATCAGATTAAAAAAGAAAGTGTAGCTGATATCTTGGGATCACAGTCATTCTCTCTGAAATCTACGATAAACGTTAATGTTTTTAATGACGTAACCCTATCATAATAATTACAATCATATCACGCTTTTTTAGGCTCTTAAATTGGAATATTTTATCATTTTCCTTTCGCCCATTTGTAAAATGTAGTAAATTTTCAATAATATTCATAAAAATACCAAACATATATTTAACAATTATCTTGTTAAAAAAAGAGGTTTCCCTTGAATACTTATCTCCAAATTATGCTTATAAAATATTTAAAATATATTATAAATAAATTATGTTCAAAATTGGACTTAACAATATAAAAAATTTTTGCCCCCGGGCAGTCGATTTTTTTAATATGACAATAATGTTTTATGTTTCATAAAATCACAAATCTTTATCATATTTATACTTTCATTAATATATTTCCGTTTTTATCAATAATTTTAGGTTCAAAATTACCCCATGTTTCATATAAGCGTGCGATAACGTGACAGTATAGAGATTCATCCTTATTAGCACCTTCTAGCATATCATCAAAAATTTTCTGTTTAGATTCTCGTAATCTTCTTAAACATTCTAAATTATTTAAATCACTTAATTTTTTTTTTAAATCTTTTTCATAATCTAATGATGTATAGCCTTCAAAAACAATAAATTTTATTTGATCTCTATATTTTGTATAACCTCCTAAATGTTGATTAAAATAATAGATGTTCCAATAAGTAAGCCATGTTGAATTAAAAAAATTTTTTTTAAAATCTTTGTAACAGAAATGTTGTACATCATCATCAAACCTATCATAACAACAAAAAGCAATTCTAACATAATCAAATAAAATTCTTTTATTATAATTTATTGATATTTTACTATTATTAGAATAAAAATATTCTTTAAGATATATCTTTATAGGATTTTGAAAAAAATCATATATTGTAATTTGGTATTCTGAATTTTCACTTATTATACCAAATATTGAATCAAAAAATTTTATATCACTCAAATAAACTAATTTTTCTGAAGAAAAATTTATTAATTCTATAATTATTTTTCCATTTTTTCTTGTTATCTGTATTTCACAATATTCTTTAAATATTTCTATTAAATATTCATCAATTATTCTCTGTAAAAAATCTTGTGGTCCTTTAAATATAATTTCAATTTTACCTGTATAAATTTCTCCACCTTTTTGCATGCCTTTTTTCTCAGCCAATTTTGCAACAGGCTTATAGTTAATAACGCGACCTTTTAATTCAATGGGCTCCTTAAGTTTCTCTATATATCCTTCATAAGGACCATAAGTCTTCTTTTTGGAACCTTGTGTAATCTCCCGAATATAGAACTCCACTTTTTTGCTTTTGTTCGCCGCGCAAAGTTTTGTTACCGCCTTTTTGGCAGCAGAAGATGGGGTTGAGCTAACATAAAGTCCATGCTCTTTGCCTCCCATAACAACTGTGAAATGGCGTTTTGAATCCTTACCTCCAAATTGTGGCATATAATTTATAGAAAGATTTTTATATCATTTAATCATTTTTTCAATAATTTGGCTAAGAAGAGGGAAATTGGTATATTTATATCAAATCCCAATAATTGCCAATATTTGCAATATTTCAAATAGGCATAGGGGCTTCGAGAGCATTTGCAATATTTCAAATAAGCATCGGGCTTCGAGAGCATTTACAATATTTCAAATAGGCATGGAGGCTTCGAGAGCATTTATACTTTATTCTTATATTATTTTCTAGTAATGTTTTGTAATATAATAATTAAAGAATGCTGTTATTTTACCTTGTAAAAGAGCAGTTGAAAAAAATGTATATTACTATATGAATGCTTCCGAATTTTACAATGAAAATTTAGAAAAAGAAATGTTTGCAATTATAAAATTTTTCTATAAATTTTATGCAAATAAATTAAATGATTACCATCGTAAAACTATAATTGATTATAGAAAATTTTATGATATAAATATTTTTTTACTAGGAAAAGATATATCATTGAAAGATTTATTATATGGACATACCAGTGAAAAATCACAAGTTTTTGAAAATATTTTGAAATATAAATTCAAATTGATATTTTATATAAATGAATTAGATAATATATTCAGAATTGTGCCCAAATATAATAAAAAAATAGTAACTTATCGTGGATTACATATTTGCAATCGTTACCCAGTTGAACCCAATTTGAAAAATATGGTTTATGAATTAGAACGCAGTAATATTGGAAAAGAATTTATGTTTTCTACATTTTTATCAACAAGCTTAGACTCATATATAGCATTTTATAAATTTGCAAATCCAACTTGGAAATCTAATAAAAATAGTAATAAAAAATATGTAAATATACTCCAAACAACTTGTGATGATTTATTTGAATTATTTGGGAAAAAATATTTTTTACTTATGAAAATAAATATTCCGAAAGGAAATAAATTTTTATATTTGGATATTTTTTCAAAATATGAAGAAGATTATGGTAAAAATGAAATAGAAATAGTTGAAAATGAAATCCTATTACCGCGGAATAGTACCCTGAAATTAGTTAAAAGATATGATTTGACGATGAAAATGCGCAAACCAAAAGAATATTCCGCAAATAATATTTTGAAAAACAAAATAAAACACGAAAATTTGCCTACACGTATCTATGAATTTGATTATATTGGATATGAAGATACTAAACAGAAAATAGAATTTGATGTATTTTTAGCTTTTAATGAAAATAAAACTTATTTGAAAAAACTTGCAAAAGAAGTAGAAGCTGAAATGATAAAATAATATTATAATATGTATGTCATCAGAAGAATCTGAAATTAAAGAATTCATTGCTTATGAAAAAATATTAAAATATTCACCAGTTTTTGTATATTATTGTCCAATAAATGATAAAAATTATGTATATGTCTCTCAAAATTTAGATAAACTCGACAAAGGTCAACCATATGTGATTGGTGTTTGCATAAATTCCCCTGGGAAAGGTAAAATTGCAAAAGTTCAAATAAAAGGAATAACAAAAGTCAGATATTTTGGCAGTTATCCATCAATTAATTTAAGTGTTTATGTAGCAAAAAGTTATAATGAAATACCCCTCACAGGTATCACATCAGGTTTAGAAAAAGGAATAATTCCAAATAATTATCAAAGCTCATTTATCCATAAAGTTGGCACAGTTTATCCTGTTAAATGTGGAAAACCCGACAAAGATATTAAAGCAAGATTGGTAAATATAAATTTAGATATAGATAACCAAAGCTTTGATTTGTATAATATTTATACATTTGATTTATTGCCAAAAGATAATATTTATGAACGTGAATTTTCATTTTATCAAATTGGTCAAGACCTTAATATTGGTTTGAATAATCCACTTGTTATTGAAAAATTTAATTTATTGCTAGCAGCATATTCACAACAAGTATCTCTAAAAGATTTATGTTTTTCTACTGACCAATATTGTCAAACTTTATTTGATGCCATACCAAATCCATTCTTAAATAAATACGAAAAAAGATTAACAGTAATAACTACAAATGGACAAACTATTTTTGTTAGCAATAATAATTTAAGAATATATAATTATAAAACAAATGATGTTCAATTGATTACTTTGAATCCAAATTCGCTCGATAAAAATAATTTTCCTCTTTATAATTCTCTTGCTAATTCACCTTTTTGGGCTTATGTAAATATAAATGACCCAAATAATAATGGATTTATTGGAAGCACTTTTAATTTTCCTGCTGGAGGTGCATATGAATTTGTGCAAGCATATATAAATGGTATTGGTCTTGGAGCTAGATATTCTACTACTACAAATTCATATATATATTTTGTATCATACTATTTGGGATTAACTCAGAGCTACAATGTGAATGATGCAGAAGCATTTATAATAAGATTAGTTTGGAATCTAAAATAGTTACTTCCAATAAAACACGAAAATTTACCTACTCGTATTGGATATGAAGATAAAAAACAAAAAATAGAATTTGATGTATTTTTAGAACTAAAGAGGTTGAAGCTGAAATGAATAAATAATTCACAAACTATTTATTCTGATAATATTTTATTTACTACCGAATCTGAAGAATATAAAGCTCCTTCTACCCATCCTGGTCTTTGCGATAATGTATCACTTGCAATATAAAAAGGCATTTTTTCAAATGGTTTTGTCGCAATTTTTTGTATATCACTTCCAATTATTCCTGTCTTATATAAAAATATTGGATATGTTGGATATGTCCAAACTTTTTTAATATATTTTATTGGTTTTGGTACTTTTTTTATATCAACATTGAATGCTCTACAAACGCCTTCATGTGCTTTTTCTAATATATTTGATTCCGGAATACCATCCCAAAAATTACTTTGGAATTCATCTGAATAACTTGCAAGTAAAACTGGTGAATCTTCACTCATAATCCATACCATTTTATTTGTGGATTCATCAAAAAAAGATCCCTTTGTTTCACTCCACCATTTATTAGGATATTCAATATAAACACGACTCAAAGGAAATGGAACAGCACAATTCAATAAATAACTCCATAATTTCTCATCTGGAATATTAATTACAATATTTTTCAAATTAAAAGCAGGAATACCTGATATCAATTTTTTTGAATAATATATTTTACATTTATTTAATCTTAAATCCTTCACTTTAACTTCCCATATTTTTTTACAATAATCATAGATTGCACTTTTTACTTCACATTGTTTATTTTTAATAACACTTTGGGTTTTTTCATCTAATTTCTCTATTATACTTATAAAATTACCAAACTTTGGACTATTCGGTTCTCCTGTTCCAACCATATAATATTCAGAGTTATGAAAATTATGAATGCACCATTCATATGCATTCCAAACTGATTTATAAAATGAAAAATTTAAGGAATTACTTATCCAACTTATTTGTTCTTCTGTAAGTTTTATTTTTAATAAATCATATATACCCCAATCAACTAAACGCACGCCATTTACTAATTTATTTGGGTCTAATTTATCATAATCTAATGTTCCGACTAATTCTTTTAATGTTGCAAATAATAATTCAATTTGATTCTCCTCAGGAGGTGTGTTATTTGGTAAAAAATAACGTTCTTGAGATTCATTTAATTTATCGATTGGAAACCATTTTTCACGTGTAAAAGTTCCTTTCAATGCAGTAGAAAATGGTATTAATGACAGCCCCAATTCTTTAATTAATTTTGGAGTTAATATAAAATCAGTTGGTATTCTAACTGCACCTAAATCTACTGGTTGATTTCCTAAATAACCTCTTTTAATTCGACCACCAAATACATCATCTTTTTCAAATAATATTATTTTTAAATTTGGTTGTATTTTCAATAATTCATAAATTGTATTTAATGATGCAACTCCTCCACCTGATACTAATATATCAAAAACTGGTTTCATAGTATTATTATAGTATTATATAAAATTAAAAAAAATAATAATTTCCTTTTATTATTCTCAGTCAATCGTAACATCCAAATGATGTTTCTGCCAGTATTTCGATTGAGGCAGTCCATCTATATCCCGCCGGGTTGACCGCAGAGATTTATTCTGGCTAATTAAATTCGGGTAATGGTAGAACACTTTTAATTTATCATATTCGGCGCGGATCTGGCTATCAATAGGTCGCCTTAATGGCGTCAATAGGTCTAGAACTTTCTGAACGCTTTGCTTATTCACTAAAACAGCGTGCCAGCATAAATTAAATGCTCCGTTCTTCGCCGTTGGTCGAATCCAGTTCTCGCCCACTTTTTCCCCCTTAATATTGCACCCTCCTAGAAAACATATATCGAAATCCTCAGGTAATTTAATTTTTTCTATATCAAAATCAGCGGGGATTGTAACATCGTCCTCCAGTATGAGTCCATAAGGCTCGTTCTGTTGTTGAATACGTTTCAAAAGCGTAATATGCGAAAGAGCGCACCCAATTTGCCCCATCCGCAAATTATTATCTTCTCCAATAATACCATCTTTAATAAGCTGGTCTTTGTCCAATTTCTTTCCATTAACCGCCGGGAATCTAGTAAATTTCGCCTGTAGTTCAGGGGACAAATTATCCCAACGATCCTTATTATCATCCAAATTAATAAAATAAATTTTGCAGCCTATTGGAGTAAAACTCTCTTTTAAATTGGAACCGGGTGTTAAATATAGAAAAATACTCGTAATACATAATAGACAAATAACAAATACAGATTTATTAGATAGCATTTATAATAATTTATTAGATAATATTTGTATTCACAATCTGTTTCTCATTGCGCTTCTGAATTATTAATCGCCCATAAAACTTATTTTTCTTGCCCGTATTTCCAAAATTATGGCGGTAAATATTTATTTTGTCGGAAATAGAGGACAGCCAAGTATCCACTGGCATATTAATTGGCAATTGATCCAACAATTTCTGCGCACCTTTAGGTGTAATAATATATGAATGAAGAAGGACAAATTCCCTAACTCTTGCATGAAGGCTTGATGTATTTGTAGGTTCTAAATCAATAAATCCAAGTAAATAGATATCATAGTCCTTTGGTAGTGTTTCTAAGATTTCATCAAGAACAATTTGGGTATTTGAATTAACACCACTCGCATCATCTTCTAAAATAATATGAGGCTCTTTTTCCTTCGCTATTTTTGTCCAAAGATTATAATGTGACATAATAATGCCTTTTTCTCCATTGGACATTTCAATCATATTAGATTTGCCTGTTTTCCATTTACCATGGTCCCAAGTTTTTGTTAAAATGGAATCATAATATGGTTTAAAGTCAAAATTTTTTCCATAAGTCGCTGGAAAACGCTTTGAATTGGGGAAAATTGCTTGAATAATTGGAAGTCTTCTTTTGCCTTCTTCTGTTTCATCTAAGTTAATAACATAAGAGGGATAAGGTAGCTTTATTGTTTCAGAAAAATTTTCTTGAATTGATTTTGGGAATACAATAAATGAAAAAAATACTCCAATAAGAATGATTATAAAAGAATTAAATATTTTCATATATATTTTTTCTAGAAAATAAATTATGGAAAACTATATTTTAAGTGATGACGATTCTTTCAATTTATATAAACTTTTGCATAGGGTCACTAGACTATTAGAAAAAAATGATATACCTTATTGGGCTAGTGGAGGAACATTTTTAGGTGCGATTCGATGTAAAGGAATCATAAAATGGGATGATGATCTTGATTTGTGTGTATTATACCAAGATAGAGATAGACTCAAAAATGCTATTGATCAAGAAAATGATATATATTTGGATTTAATGTCCAATTTAGTGAATAAGATAAAATATAAAACCGGAACATATCCATTTGTCGACATTTTTTTCATGGTTCCTGAAATAGAGAATGGTCAGACCGTTTATAAATGTGCATTAAAAAGTGCAAGAGATTCGTGGAAGCATGAGACATATTTAGAAAAAGAATTGGTCCCACTTAAAAAAACAAAATTTGGCGCAATGGAAATAGCTATCCCAAATGAATACGAACGTTACTTTGTATCTTATTTTGGAAAAAATTGGAATAAAGATGGTGTTATAAGCTATGACCATAAAAAAGACTTACCTATAAACCCTAAAATACAATGGAACTTACGAGCTAGTGATTATGAACCGGCGACTCCATTTTATATCGAAGAATCATTTGACTCTTCTATAAATAGATGGTGGCGATTCTAAAAATATTTTATTATATAAAATAGAATGGATCCAAATATTTGGGGACCAAAATTCTGGTTTTCATTACACAGTGTTAGTTTTACTTATCCGTTCAGCCCAGATGCAAAAGACCAAGAAAGATATAAGACATTTTTTGAGATTTTGGAGCACTTACTTCCATGTGTTTTATGTAGGAAAAATTACAGCAAAAATATCCAAAAATATCCAATTGATGGACATTTGGACAGTCGCAAGAGTTTAGCATACTGGGTAATGGATATTCATAATATGGTTAATATGGAAAATGGAAAGCCCAGTATGACCCGAGAAGAAATGTTGGAAAGTTTTGAGCGCCAATATGGGCGCAAGATTTACTTGGATGATCCGTCGCCACATATAACAAAGAAGAAATTGGATGATATTGCTTGGCAAACAGAAAATGGTAAATTAGCATTATTCCCAAAATGGAAAATTGTTATTTTGCTAATAGTTATTTTCATATTTATTGGAATATTGCTTTTTTTAACATATAAGCTCATCCCAAAATAATTTACTAAAATAATTTTTTATTTTATTTTAGTAAAATCCAAACTAAATAAATATCTATGAAATATTAGAGTTCTAATGCCAAAAAAGAATACTGATAATAT
>Ga0315284_10005977_pt1 | contig 17323 bp, 18 predicted proteins | sample YL17G09_16_MG_FD_203696 | JGI IMG/M metagenome (GOLD analysis project Ga0315284, IMG submission 203696) | Sediment microbial communities from Yellowstone Lake, YNP, Wyoming, USA - YL17G09_16 | ecosystem: Environmental > Aquatic > Freshwater > Lake > Sediment | place: USA: Wyoming | collected...
CCTAGCGGAGTCCAGCCGCGCGTTAAAAAAAAGCCCCACGCTTGAAAGCCGCGCTGCTCTTTCTGGACGAGAGCGGACGGTTGCGGGCGCCGCCCCTCGGCTCCCGGTTTCCTCGTTCGCCCCGCGACTTCTTCCAGGGTCTCCCCTCGGCCGTGTAGCGCCCCACCAGATAGACGCTCTCCTTCAGGCTGTCCTTCCCGAGTTTTATGTTGCCCGCGTGCTCATCGAGAGGGCCGTGGCGGAGAGGTCGTCGTTCAACATCATTCATCTGAAATCATCCTTCAAGGTCGATTTCTTCATTCTGCGGAACGAAAGTTTTCACTTGGGCGCTTTCCAGCGGCGACAGTTGAGGGAAGTAGATCCATACTCCGGAGTCCGGGCCTATCTGCAAAGCGCCGAGGACACCTTGCTCCACAAGCTGATTGGGTACCGCCAGGGTGGCTACGTATCGGAGAATCAATGGCGGGATGCGCTTGGCATCCTCAAGGTGCAGGAAGGGCGATTGGACCGGCCGTACCTCTGCCGCTGGGCCCAGGAGCTCCAGATCGCAGATTTGCTGGAGCGAGCCCGGCGGGAAGCTGGTCCTGAAAAGCATGCGGCACTCTAAAAGGCAGTGCTACGCGAGCAGCAGCCGGTCAACGCGCGCGCTCACGTCGCGCAGGTACGCTTCATCGCCGGGGTCCAGCTCGCAGGTGACGGGACCGGCGTAGCCGACTTCCTTGAAGGCCTTCCGCACCTCAGGCCAATCAACGTCGCCATCTCCCAGGTTAACAAACTCGGCCACAAACGGACTGAAGCCTTTCGATTTCACTTTAAAATCCTTCAAGTGCACACGCACGATCCGTTTACCGAGGGTGCGAATCCAGTCCTGGGGATAGCCGTAAAGAACCATATTGCCGACGTCCAGATACGCCCGCACCCAGGGGCTCTTGAATTCATCCACGTAACGCGCGAATTCCAGTGGGCTCAGCAGAAATTTGTTCCAGACTTCCTCGATAGCGATGATCACCTTCAGTTCGGCGGCCAGCGGAATCAGTTGTTGCCGAATCTGTTGTTGGGAGCGGGTCCAAACCTCCTGGTAGCGCGTTTGCGGATCGACCACGCCGGGCACCAGCAGCACCGCTCCCGCACCCCAGAGCTTCGCGTTGTGCAGCGAAGTTTTCATGCCCTCGACGCTTTTCGCCACCGCGGCCGGATCGGCGCTTGAAAGCGGGGCGCCCCAATGCGCCATGTTCATCACCGAGTGGATCTTGATCCCGGTGTCCTCGGCGGCCTTCTTGATCTCCTCGGCCACGCGCGGGTCGGTCACAGTCTGCGCTTCGATGCAGTCGAAGCCGGTGTCCCGCGCCAACTGGAAGCGGTCCCGATAGCTCAGCTTCTCCGGCAGCATGTAGATCACGAGGCTTTTCTTGAGCGTGGAGGGCGCAGGCGGGGCCGAAGGCGTTGCCGTGCCCACGCCGGGGGCAGCTAGTCCAGCCCCGAGCGCCACCGAAGCTTTCAGAAAATCGCGACGAGAAGGCTTGCTTTCCATATGGACCTCCGTGTCAAGGTAGGGGAGCGCTCGACGCTCGCGGCATGGCATGGCGCTAGCCATGCCCAATGCTGTTAACCACAAGAAGGTAAGGGCGCCACGCCCTGAGGGACCAACACCTCAGAGGCTAAAGCCCTGTCAATGGGCGTCCTCTTCTCGGCACGACTGAAGTCGTACCCTGACGCTCTCGCACGAACCTGCCAGGTTGCCACCTCGTTTTTCGAAGTAACGGCAATCCCGCTGCGGCGGACCGAAGCGTGAGGCGCCGCGACTATCACGCCAGCTTGCTAAGATCGATCTTGGGGTCCAAGACCTCTTTTGAACGAAGCAGCTCATCCCAGGTCACTTCTCGGCCGGTATACGCGGCCGTGCGTCCCAACATGCCGCTCAGGGCTGATTCGGCGCCCGTCGCGGCCTCGTTCAGAAAGTTACCGCTGGTGATGCTCGTGATAAAGGCCTTCTCCTTCATGGCGTCGGCGTCGTCCAGGGATCCCTTAAACTGCCCGGCGGTCGCAGCATTCTGCGAAGTCTGCTGGGCCGGACCGAGGCCGGCATCCCACGGCTCTTCGCCCTTGATGAACACCCGGTGATCGTAATGCGATTCGGAACCTCCGCGGGGGCCGTACATGAACACGGCTGCGTCCCATCCAGCCTTGCCGAATTGCGTGGATCCGAAGCTGACGTGCACGGCATCGGGGTAAGTGAAAACCACGTTGAAGTGGCTGTAGCAGTCGCCCTCGTCGGTCCGCCCCACCCGGCCGCCCGCGCCCACGGCCTTTACCGGATGTTCCTGCAGTATCCAGTTGCAGACATCAATCACGTGCACATTCTGCTCGACGATGATGTCGCCGGAGAGATTGCGATAGTAGAGCCAGTGTCGGATCCGCTGCTCCGCCGGGGAGGCGCCGGCGGGCCAGTCAGGCAATTGAATTTGCGGGCAGTAATAGTACGCCAAGCCTGCGACGATCTTCCCCAGCGCGCCCGCGTGAATCCGCCTGACCAGTTCGACGTACGGCGTGGCGCACCGAATTTGGAAGCCCACTACCAAGCTGAATTGTCCATTCACCTTCTCTCCGGCCTTGATCACGCGCTTGGCCCCCGGCACGTCGATGCCCACGGGCTTCTCCACGTAAACATGTTTCTTGGCCGCAACCGCCGCTTCCAGGTGCTCCACGTGATAGTAAGGCGGGGTGGCGATATAGACTGCGTCCACTTCCTTTGAGTCGAACAGCTTCTCGTAGGCACTGGGCCCCTGGAAAAGTTGCGAACTGTCGATGGCAGCGTAGCCCTTTGCCGCCTGCAAATCGTCGAACATCTTCCGCGCCGCGGCGAGCTTATCAGGGAAAAGATCACCCAGCGCCACCACCCGCGCGCCGGCGTTCTCGATGAAGGACGTGGTCACACCGGTGCCGCGCCCGCCGCAGCCCAGCAGGCCCAGTCGCACGGCGGAGTTGGCCGCCGTCCCCCACACCAGCTCCGGTTTCAAAATCATCAAGCTCGCCGCGGTCGCCGCGCCGAGAAATTCTCGCCGTCCGATCTTGCGATTGGAAGTGTCACTCATTGCTTCTGTCCCCCCGCTTTGTGATGGTGTAGAAATACTTCGTCCTCTGTCGCCTTTAGCTGTCAGCACTCAGCCCCCGGTTGTACGGGCAGTCCTGCGTGCCTGCCTGAGCGCCGCAATTCTTGCCGGCCTGAAGGCCGGCGCTACTTCGGAAGGTCCCGGATGGAAATATCCTTGAACCGTACCTTTACGCCGCCGCCGGTGTGCAGTTGCAGTCCGATCACGCCCTCCGTGAATCGCGGTGCCGGATCGTGGTAGTCGACAATCTGCACGCCGTTCAACCGGGTGACGAGGTGCCTGCCTTCCGCCGTGACTTCCAATTCATTCCAGTCGCGCGGCTTGATGGCACGCTCACCCTCCGGCGTGGGCAGGGCAACCCAACCGCGGCCTCCGCTCTCGTAGAGTCCGCCGGTGTGCCGCGTGGGGTCCACCTCTACCTGCATCCCTTCGATGTCGGGGCCGGTGTTCGGGGACTCGCCCGTGATGCGGGAGCGCGTGAAGACGCCGCTGTTGCCGTCGGTCTCGCACTTGAAACGCAAGCGGAGAACAAAATCGCTATAGGTCTTTCCCGTAGTCAAGTAGCCGTACTTGCCCGTGGTACTTTCGCCCAGGATCGCCCCATCTTCCACCACCCAACGCTCCGCCCCCTGAGCCTGCCACCCGGAAAGGTCTTCGCCGTTGAACAGTGGAATCCAGTCGTGCTCGGCAGCCACGATCTGAGATAGCGCGAGGCCGGACAGAAAAAACAGGCCAAGCAGAGGAAGGGACAGACGCTTCATGGCCACTCGAGTCCTCCTGGGTCCAGGCGGGAGAAAGCATATAGTAGAAGGATGTGGGCTGAAGGCAGAGAACCAAAGCCAAGCGCGAAAAGCCAACTAGCTAAAGCTTTTGCCTCCCGCCGCCGGCGCGCCGCGAAGCTCCCCTTCTCCAACCAACTTGCTTCCTGAACCGCCCACCTTACCACAACTGAAGGAAGTGGACAAGCCAGTCTTCTGTCATGTGTCCGGCCCGGCCCATTGCCGACGATCCGGGAAGTGCAGCAGCGGCGACCTCACTGCCGATTCTGTGACCTGCCGTTTCGGAGTTCTTGCCACTCACGGGGCAAGCGCGCGACCGGTATTAGGGCTTAGGTGCGGCGGCCAGGCGGGCGTGCACGGCGGTACGGGTTGAACCCATGGTCATTCGCAGGGATTCCCTGGGGATACCGGTAATGAACGGCTTGATGAGCCAGGCCAATCCCGCGGGGATATCGCGGGTCAGCGAGATCGACTCACACTCGACATAGACGCCACCCTCCCGCGCGTCAAACCGCCAATAGGAGTTGAGCCGCCACATGAAGCCGCCATCCTGGCCCACCGGTTTCTCGCGTTCCGTGGGCCGACCCGCGTTTTCGACTTGCGCTATCCGCGTCGAGTACGAGCGGCTGGAGGCGCGCGTCGAACTCACCGGGAAGTAGTGCACGTCATGGTCAGTGTTCAGCGTGACGGTGATGACTTTCTTCTTGCGGAGCCGGTAAAAGATCTTGAAATCATTTCCGTCGCGGCTGACCAAACGCGAGCGGACCACTTCGGGCTGGTAATAATCCTGATGGTGGTTGTAATCCTGGGCGAGGGCTAACACCTGCGCCACCGTAGCGCCGGGCATGAAGACGGCGCCCATCCAGTGGTGGATAAGGCCGTCGGGGGCTGTCATCGGGCGGCCGGAGGCGTCGAGGGTGGACAGTTGTTCCATGTACACCTCTCCCTGCTTGAGCGTGGCCAGCGCTTCGCTGCGGCGTGGCTCGGGAAGGCCCTCGATGTAAAGGAATGCCCCGGGACGCGCCCTTTCCTTGTCAATCCGCGCTTCGGTGGCCTGGACGTAGCGCGTGAAGCCTTCCTCGGTCGCCTTTCTCAGATTGGTGGCGGCAGCGTCCTGTGGTTGCGCCGCTGCCGCTCCTAGCAGCAGGAAGAAACCGCAGACCCAGAACGATGCCCAGGGCCGGGACATATTACCCCCACAAAGGATAGATGGCGGAAGACGTTTCCATGATAGCCGAACCACGAATCTACGAGGCAAGAAAGTTGATGGAAACGGTCGATGCCCGGCTGGCGTCGGTTCGGGGGTAAACGGCCCCGCTCACGCCGCCGGAGGCGGCTCAACTGGCGGAGGGAAGAGAGAATTGAGGTAGGAAGCTACCGGCTCGAAGGTCTTCCGGTGCTCGGCGCAGGGACCGTAACGCGCGAGGGCCTGCATATGCTCCGGCGTTCCATAACCCTTGTTCCGGGCGAGCCGGTACGCCGGATAGAGCTTGTCCAACTCCGCCAAGTGCGCGTCGCGCTCGACCTTGGCCAGAATCGAGGCGGCGGCAATGGAGGCGCAGCGGGCGTCACCATGCACGATGGAGCGGTAAGGAGTGTGGAACTCGTTCTCGTTCCGTCCACGGCGGAGGGGCATCGCGTCGGTGAAGACGAAATCGGGCGCGGGACGCAGTTGCCGCAGGGCGCGAATCATCGCCAGGCGCGAAGCCTCGTAGACATTCACCGCGTCCACTTCAGCAGCCGGAATCGCCACCACCTGGAAGGCCAGGGCTTTGGCGCGGATTTCGATGTCCAGACGCTCGCGTTCAAGCGGGGGAAGTTTCTTTGAGTCATTTAGGCCCGGAATGGGGTTTGCCGCATCGAGGATGACGGCCGCCGCGTACAGCGGGCCGAGCAGCGCGCCGCGTCCAGCTTCATCGCAACCGGCGATCAAACGGTAGCCCCGGCGGGCGGCCTGCGCTTCCAGCCGACAGGTGCAGACGAAATCTTTGGGATCACACACACGCGGCATCGAGAGCCAGTGTATCTCACGTCCCGCCTCTGGGGCAAACGGCAGAATCGCCGATGCTCCTGGTGCCGCCCGCGAAGTGTGTACCGCACCGGATGCCTGTTGAGAGAGATGTATTTCGAGCCGACGTGGGGAAGCCGCAAGGTCAAAAACTGCACCTTGCACTACTTGCTACCCGCACTGAATGATTCCAAGTTAAAATGATTGACTATTGCCGCGATGAGGTGTTAAACGTGGTCAACCTATTGATGGAGAAAACCCCTTGCATGTCAAGTCATTGACCTTGCGTAACTTCAAGCAGTTCAGCGAGGCGACCTTCGACCTGCAGACGTTCAACCTTCTTGTCGGGCCGAACAACTCGGGGAAGTCTACTGTCCTGCAAGCTCTCTTGCTCTTTCAATTCTGTGTCCGCTCTACTCTGCACCGTAGGAACTCTGGATACGGCTTGGAGAACGTCTCTTTGGGCCAAGAGGAATTTGGGGTCATTCCTGTGGCGGACCCACTAGATATCTGGAAAGATCGAAAGGCGCAGCGGGCCGGGAAGCATCTCAAGATTGAGCTTGAAGCAAGGCTTTCGAACGACGCTCACTTGGCATTTCTCATCGACCTCACCTTCAATCGGTATGGAATACAGCCGGAGGTTCGTGCGGGGACGACGACGGGTTTGGAGTCGCTCAATATCGTTTTTGTGCCGGGGTACGTCGGCTTCTTGCCAAGAGAAGAACGGCGCACGCCTGCGGTGCGCCAATCCCTCGTTGCACAGGGACGGCATGGGGAGATCATCCGGAACATTCTCCTTGAGCTGGACAAGGATCCAAGTTCCTACGAGGCCTTTCAGAGCCTTCTGCGAGAAGTTTTCCCTGAGATTGAGCTTTTCAAACCGTCGTTTGAAGAACAAACGGATCTTTATATCCAGGTGCGATATTTCGAGGGTGGTACTCCGAGTGAGCGAAAAAGCAGGGGCCCGAAGGGTCTGGACTTGATCTCGGCCGGGAGTGGGTTCCACCAGTTTCTGCAGATAATATCCAACATACTTTTTACGCGGCCCACTACGCTGCTTTTGGATGAACCCGACGCCCACCTATATTCAGGCCTGCAGAAAGAGGTGTTACGACTCTTCAGAGCTCTCTTAAAGGATGGAAGAATTGAGCAGCTTCTGATAGCGACCCACTCGGCCGAGTTCATCAGCCGCGTTCAGCCTAACGAGATTGTCCTGCTTGGCGGTCCACAACCGGCTCGACTCAGCCGAAGGGCGGACATCCCCCGGGTACTTGAAGAGCTTGGAGCCATTGACAACCTTGCCCTGCTGAATATCCGGATTTGTCGCCGACTCTTTTTTCTCGAGAGTAAGGAAGATGCAGGGGTGCTCGAGCGGTTTCTTCGGCTGCTCTGGGGCGACGCGACATACCGAAGTTTTGCTGCGCGCGTGGTTACCCTTCCGCTGAATGGGGCTCCGCTAAACAAGGACGTGGACAGCATCATGGGCGCAATCCGCCGGATCGTAGAACCTGAAGGGCCACTCGAAGCATTTGTGCTCTCGGACCGGGATTATCTGTTCGATGTTGAAAGGGACAATAAGCTTGCAGAGCTCAACAACCGGGGAAATCAGAGATGGCATATCTGGAGACGGCAAGAGATTGAGAACTACCTTCTTGTCCTTCAGCCGATCTTGCGGGTCTGTGCGGAGGACAGAAGAGAGCAGCCACTTTTCGCCGTCCCGCAGGAGCAAGTAAGGAACCAATTTGAACAGGCCATTGAAACTAGCAGGACTGCCGTCTTGGACAAGTTGATGGACAGATATCAACAGCAGGAACGGGGACGTACGGCCGCTACGTGTAGAAGACTTGCGGAGAAGTATCTCGATGAGAACTGGTCCGGCGAGAGGCGGATCGAACTTTGCGATGCCAAGGATGTTGTCCTTCCAAGGCTCCGTGATTGGCTCCACGATACTTTTCATGTGAGCCTCTCTAATGCCACGCTCGCTGAAGCTTTTTTGCCGAGCGAAATTGACCAAGACGTGCAGGACCTTGCGGTGAGACTGCGCGAATTTGCGGGGGAGTAACCACGGTTGGTGCTTTCCCAAGTGTTTCACCTTCCCTATTTCATCACGACCGTGTGTTTACCTTGCGGGAGCACGAGACACACCTGCTGTCCCTTGCGCAAGAGTTCCCCGAGGTAGGGCGCGCCATCACAAAGCAAGGTGGTCGGCTTGCGGCTCAGCGTCCCATAGCAGCGCCCGCGAGATTCATAGGTGTTACCTGCCTGTCGTCCCGTCGGGCTTCGAGGACCTTGCCGTTGATGCTTTCGATGCGCAACGGGTCCAGCTCGGCATTCTCCGGTTGCGGACGCGTGGTGACGGTGTGCGCGCCGGCGGGAATAAGCACCTGGGAATCGGAGCAGCACGGCCACTCCTGGCCAGCGCGCGAATTTCGTCGGCCACAGGCCGACGCTACAGCCGGTAGCGCACGGTTCGCTGGTTAACGATGGGGCCTTTTAGCCCGATGTGGAAAAGCCGCAAGGTCAAGAATTGGACCATGCGTTACTTGCTACCCGCACGAGTGGAGAGCGGCCAAACGGGCGTGCCCGTCGTTACCATCACCCGGGTCAGGGCATCACATAAAATCGGAGGAATGACATGACCAAGCCCATCGTGCAATCGGTAACCTTCAAAGCACCGCCCGAAAAGCTCTTTCAAATTTACACCGACTCGAAGAAGCATTCCGCGGCGACGGGCGTCAAGGCTGTCGCCAGCGCGAAAGTCGGCGCCAAGTTTACAGCATTCGCGGGAAGCATTTCCGGACGGAACTTGGTGGTCATCCTCAATCGCATGATCGTGCAGGCTTGGCGCGCGACCCACTGGAAGAAAACCGACCTCGAGTCGATTCTGACCTTGACCTTCTCCAAGGCGCCGGGTGGCGGCAGAATCGATCTGGCGCATGTGGGAGTTCCCCGACATGACCATAAAGGGGTTACCAAGGGTTGGCCCCAATACTATTGGAAGCCATGGCGAACCTACCTGAAACAATAGTCCACAGGGCGGCGCCTCCCGGCCAGCCGGGAGAGGTACATCGCGCTCTTGGCGATGGGAGCGATCTCAATGTTCAGTAGGGAACCAGGAAGCGCCGCGGATCTGAAGGTCCGCGCTGCCTTCCGAGCTAAGATTCGCGCGGCTTGGCACCCACAACGTCGGATAATCCGTCACGCAAGGTTCCGAAGAGCTTGTCGAACGGCAGCGTGGTTTCCCCATAGTTACACTCGAAGTAGCGGTGATGCAGGTAATGGATGTAGGAACCCGCGGGCAGTTTTCCCTTCAAGAGCGGCCCCTCGAAGCCCAGGTGACCATTCGCCGGCGCCCATGCCGCGTGCTGGGCGTCATACAGCAGGTGAAGCGGGTGTGATGGCACCACCCAATGGATCAGCACCACGCTGAAATACACGAGGTGCTCCACCGGATGCATCGACAAACCGGACCAAGGGCCTGGGTTAACGTTCTTGTGGTGCAAATAGTGGACGTACTTATACAGCGGCTTCCAATGAAGCGCGCGGTGGGTCCAGTAAAAATGGAATTCGCGCCAGAGCGGAATCACACCCAGCCAGAGGGCAAAGTACCCGGGAGGCTCGGTCCAACTCAAGTAGGGAACATGATGGTTGGCCGCCGCCCCAAAGTACCCCACCTCGTACGCCGTCCACACCGTGCAACCGCTGACGCAACTCCAGAAGATATTGTCGTAAAGTTGATTGCGGAACAGGAAATTGCGGTCGCCCACGCGCAACCAACGCGGGTCATACTTGCACGCCGGGCCCTGGACCTTGAAGGTGTACAGCAATAAGTGCCAGTCGCCTGTCGCCAGCCAGAGCAGGCTGAGATTGCGGAGATACATCTGGCTGATCCAGCCCACTTTGAATTCCACACAACGAGACAGCGCCGGCTGGAGCCAGAACCACGTCACTACCGAGATCAACAGGTAGATCGAATTCCACGGCAACAAGAAACCGGGATAGCCCAGAAACCATTTCAGCGCCTCTATCGGTCGCGGGGGCCAGAGGAACAGGGGTGCATATTTCACAGGGTACGGCGGGCGCCACTCACCCTTCGCCGTGCGCAAGCCATACTCCGGCTGTGCCGAATCGGTCTGGGGAGTATCTGTTGCCATGGTGTGAGCAGTATAATTTTCCGGGGCACACTAAGGAATGGACGATGTTCCAGAAAAGATGGACTTTTTCCGCAGAATGAATAAACTGACCGGACCATGGGCAAACGAGCCCACCCATCAGAACTCACCCCGGCGCGCTTGGTGAACGAATCACAACGGCGCGGATGCCGACTGGAAGATCTGCCGCCACCCCTGTTGCGCGAGGCGCAGAAGCGCGGGTTCCCGGACATGCGCTCGATTCTGCTGCCCCCGCCGCTGATTCGCGATTCGCTGAACCAGCCCTTGCTCGGCGATCTCCTGGTAACCCGCATCGGCTATTGCGCCCGGGCGGCCGGACATTACATCCCGCGTCCTGAGGGTAGCTTGGATCACATCCTGCATTATTGTGTGGCCGGTAAGGGGTGGTTGCGGCTGGCTGGCCGGGAATGGTGCGTGCCGCCGGAAACCGCGTTCTTCATCCCCCAAGACGAACCACATATCGATGGAGCGGACCCGAACGAGCCGTGGTCGGTTTACTGGATTCATTTCACGGGACGGCAGGCGCCGGATTACTTCGCCGCCCTGCAGGTCAGCGCGCGTGCACCACTGTTGCCTCTGCCCTGCACCAAAGAAATCCTCTCCGCCTTCAAAGTGGTGGCGGGCTACATGACCGAGGTCCCGACCCGCTACACCCTGGTGGCCGCCAGCACCGCTCTCGCACGGTTTCTCGGGCTGGTCACATTGCGACGTTTTGCCCAGGCGCCACGGCAACGGTCGGAGGAGAAAAACATCCAGCAGACAATCGAGTTCATGGGCCAGAACCTCGGCCAGCAGCTTTCGCTGCGCGAACTGGCGCAACTGGCCCATATGTCCGTCAGCGGTTATGAAGCGGCATTTGTGAAGCGCACAGGCTGTTCCCCGAAAAGCTATTTCAACCGGATGAAAATCCGACAGGCCTGCCGACTGCTGACCGAGACCGCGCGACCGGCCAAAGAGATCGGCGCTGGCCTGGGGTTTGCAGATCCCTACTACTTCTCACGCTTGTTCAAAAAGTTGCTTGGTCTGTCCCCCGCACACTTTCGTAAACAGCCTCGCGCCAGGGGCACCGTCGCCTTGGCAGCCAGCATAGCGCCGACGCGTTCTTTACGGCGGCGGCGCTTGGGTGGGGATTCTTGAACGAACCGCGGACCTACAAATCAGGTCCGCGCGACCTCGCTGGGAACTGAGCCTGATATGGCAAAGCCGCAAGGTCAGAAATCGCACCCGGCGCAACTTGCCTGACCGTATAATCAACGTTCGCTGAAACCCAAAGGAGCGAGTCTATGCTGAGGAAACGGGGCGTGTGGATGGTCATCGTCGCGGTGACCGCGATGGCCGTGGCCTGTTCTGCGGCGGGCATAGCCGACGCGGAATTAAACGGCGTGGTCAGGTTGTACTCGACGCAGCAAGTCATCAGTTTGAATGTCAATGAGACTTTCACGTTCAAACTCAAGAACGGCGCCGCGCACGTCATCCGTCTGGTTTCCGTCCAGGAACACCGGGACAGCGTAATCGACCTCATGCGCCGGGCGGAGGTCCGCCTGGAGATTGACGGTCGGCCGCTGGACCTGGTCTGCGAGGCGTACACGATGCCCACGGAAGCCGCAGGCCTGCGCGTGCTGGTCGACTCCACCGCGGGGTGGAAGAACATACCGAAGCCGGTCCAGCTCTCCCTGTGGGACGCCAGCGATCCTATGGTGGACACACAGCGCTTCGTTTTCCCCCTCCGCAACTTTCTGCTGTTTTCGCACGGCACGCAGGCCTACGATGAGCCGGTCCATCTCGGCGCGGGGGACGGCGATCCGCAGGGCCAGAAGTTCTATCATGATTACGGGTTCGATACAGGCGGCTTTGAGAGCCGCGAGGAGGTTGTCAGTGCCACCGAAGGCAAGATCGTTATGTTCTGGCCCAGTCGAGAGGACCTCTGCTCAGTCGTGGTGCAAGACGACAACGGGTTCCTCTGGGAATACGCGCACCTCAACTCGGTGGCGCCAGAGATCGCCTTGAACACCCATGTCATTCAGGGTCAGAAGATCGGCATACTGGGGAAGACCGGGCCGTCAGGTAACTTCTCTCACCTGCACCTGGGTTCCTACCTCTCTCGCAACGACGTCGACACCGGGAATATGAACCGCCGGCTCAACCTGTACCCGTGGCTGGTCGCGGCCTATCAGGCCCAGCACCCGAAAGGACTGTTCGCGGTGGCCCGGCCCCACCACACGGTCCTTACTGGCGAGAAGGTCGTCCTGGAGAGCGTGCACTCGCTGGCCTGGGGCGGAAGCAGGATCGCCAAGTGGCGCTGGATTCTCCCCGACGGCCGGACGGTCAAGCAGGCCCGCGCGGAAACGGAGTTCGACCGGCCCGGCGCCTATCTCGCCACGCTGTGGGTCAAGGATGACCAGGGCAACGAGGACGTGGACTTCTGCCAAATCAAGGTCTTTTCCCGAGCAAACCCCGAGAAGGGCATGCCGCATATTTACCTGTCGTACACACCGACCGAGAATATCCGGCCGGGTCAGCCGGTGAGGTTTCGGGGCTGGTTCCAGGGCAAAGGCGGGAACGGGCTAACGATTGACTTCGGCGACGGAACAAGACTCGCTGACTACCAGGAGTATGCGGAGGTGCAACATAGTTTCAAGACGCCCGGCATACACATCGTCACGGCGCAAGGCGAGGCCGGCGGCCGGCCGATCACGCAAAAAGTGAAGGTCGTGGTGACCCGCGCGCCCGCAGCCAGGTAGCGCAGTGCCCGCGGTGCGGCCCTGCGGCGCGCAGCACGCCTTCCGCTTTTCAACGGTGGGGCGTTTGAACCGGGTATGGAAAAGCCGCCGGCCACGGCGGGTCAAAAATCGGACCTTGCGGTGCTTGCTACCCGGTTCGCCCTCTTGACACGTGGCGAATAAAAACCGAATATTCAGGAGGAGAGAAATTGCGCTGCAAGTTCAGCATACCAGGACCAGGACGACCGCGTGAGCAGTAGCTCCAAGATTGAGTGGACGGACGCAACTTGGAATCCAGTGCGGGGGTGCGAGAAAGTGAGTCCAGGCTGCAAACACTGCTATGCAGAAACGTTCGCGGAGCGCTTTCGCGGTGTAGCAGACCATCCTTATGAATTTGGCTTTGACCTGCGGCTGGTTCCGGAAAAGCTAATTGAGCCTTTTCGCTGGACAACCCCGCGAATGGTATTTGTCAATTCGATGAGCGACCTGTTCCAGCCCGGTGTTCCAGACGAGTTTATTTTCGCTGTTGTTCGTGTCATGCAGTTGGCGAATTGGCACACATACCAAGTCCTTACCAAGAGATCTGGAAGGATGCGGAAGGCACTCAGCAGCACACTCCGGTTTGCCGCGGATATCAGTCACATCTGGTGGGGGGTTAGTGTTGAGGACAAACGCTACGGGCTCCCCCGTATCGAGGATCTGCGCAACACTGCTGCAAGGATACGGTTCCTCTCGATTGAGCCCTTGCTTGAGGACATAGGCACAATTGACCTCTCAGGGGTTCACTGGGTTATTGTCGGAGGTGAAAGTGGTCCGGGTGCTCGTCCTATGGAAAGAGCTTGGGTAGAATCGGTGCTCGCGCAGTGCCGGAAGGCGAAAGTCCCTTTCTTTTTCAAGCAATGGGGCGGATTCCCAAAAGGAAAGAATGGTAGACATCTAAACGGCGGAACATACGACGAGATGCCCCCGCAACCCACTTCGTCTGCTCCTGACAGGAAGCGCCGACTGGAACTCGCCGCGATGCTCAGACATTTAATGGATCAAAAGTCAATTCCGTCTGTGATACATGTGCTAGGATAGGCCTTAATGAAGTGTGAACAACCTCACGGAGACCGTGACGACGGAGTCAAAGAGAACGAAGACGATAGGGAGCCGCAAGGGCGACTGTTTCCTATTGATGACATGGGACTCTACAGAACACAGCAAGAGCCACAAATAAAGAGACCCCAACACCCAATCTGGACAGAAAACAAGGCAAGACTAATTGAGCGGTATCTTTACTACTTCGTACTCATCACGAAGCACGGAACTTATATCGATGGTTTTGCAGGCCCCCAGAAGGCGGACAAGCCCACTACATGGGCGGCCAAACTTGTCCTCGATAGTGAGCCGAGGTGGCTTCGCCACTTCTTCTTATTTGATCTGAAGAGCAGGCAGGCAGAAAGGCTTCGCGAGCTGAAGTCGCAGCAGCCAACGGCAGACAAAAATGGCAGAAGAGTCTACCGAGAAATCCACGTGCGCGAAGGAGATTTCAATGCGCTGGTTCATGACCTGCTCAAATCGGGCCAAGTGAGCCAGAGCGAGGCCACATTTTGTCTTCTGGACCAGCGCAGCTTTCAATGTCACTGGGCGACCGCAAAAGCGCTTTCTGAATACAAGGCCCATCAGGAACACAAGATTGAACTCTTCTACTTTCTAGCGACCGGTTGGATGAGAAGAGCCCTGTCTGCCATAAAGAACAGCACGATCTTGCAACGCTGGTGGGGAAGAGACGATTGGGGTGCATTGCTTCATGCACAACCGTCTGCGATTAGAGATCTACTCATAACCCGCTTCAAGGAAGAATTGGGTTACAAGTCAGTGAAAGCCTGGCCCATATATGAACGGCAAAACGGCGGCGCTATCATGTACCACATGATCCATTGCACAGACCACCCTCACGCCCCCGCGCTTATGTCGAGAGCTTATGATAGAGCGGTTCAGCCTAAGGAACCTTTGGAGCAACTCCACCTTGAATTTCCCGGCTTAGCGGCGTAGCCACACCGTCAAGTAAGAAGCTGCCCCAACTCGAACCCGGCGAAGGAGCTTTCTACTGCGCCTGTTCGGTGCGGGCGGCACGGATGCGGGCGGCCTTGCCTTTGAGGCCGCGCAGGTAATAAAGCTTGGCGCGGCGAACCTGCCCGAGGCGCACGACTTCAATCTTGTCGATCACGGGCGAGTGCAGCGGGAAGATGCGTTCCACTCCCTGGCCGAAGGAGATCTTGCGCACCCTAAAGGTGGAGTGATTCTTGGCGCGTCGCAGGCCGATCACCGCTCCCTCAAAAACCTGGATGCGTTCCTTGTCGCCTTCCTTGATCTTGACGTGCACGCGCACCGTATCTCCGGCGCGGAATGAGGGCACATCCTTCTTCATCTGTTGTTGTTCGATTTTCTCCAGCGCATTCATCTTCGTGTTCTCCCCAAAACGTGTAGTGCACCATTCGTTTGTTGACGGTGCGGCATTGGAACGGGATACGGAAAAGCCGCAAGGTCAAAAACCGGACCTGGGGCTGGCCGCGGCCCGCGCCTCCATCTTGATCTCTTCCAGTAAGTCCCGGTCTTTCTCGCTCAGCGCCTGCGCCTCGATCAACTCCGGGCGACGGCGCCAGGTCTTCGCCAGCGCCTGGCGGTGACGCCACTGATCGATCTGCGCATGATTTCCCGAGAGCAGGACTTCGGGCACGCTCAGGCCGCGAAAGTCCGGCGGTCGAGTGTAATGCGGACAATCGAGCAAGCCGCGTTGGCCCGTCGCCCTGCACCCTTCGGCGCCCGCAAATGATTCCGCGCCGAGAGATTCCTCGTTGCCGAGTACGCCCGGCAGCAAGCGAGTCACCGTCTCCATCACGACGGCGGCCGGCAACTCGCCACCGCTCAGGACGTAGTCGCCGATGGAAACCTCATCCGTGGCGAGGTGTTCCGCCACGCGTTCATCCACGCCTTCGTACCGCCCGCAAATCAACGCCACGCGAGCGTGCTGGGCCAGTTCGTCGGCCACCGCCTGCCGGAGCAAGCGTCCCTGGGGCGAAAGCAGGATGACCGGAAATTCCACCGCCGGCGATTCCGCCCGCAAGGCCTCGACCGCCCGAAACAGCGGTTCCGGCTTCAGAACCATTCCCGGGCCGCCGCCAAAGGGCCGGTCATCCACAGTTCGGTGGCGGTCATCCGTATGATCCCGCAGATCGTGCAGCCGGATTTCGAGTTGTCCACCGGCCAGCGCGCGTTTCAGCAGGCCGTGTTCCAGGATACTGGAAAAGAATCCTGGAAATATCGTGATCACGTCGAAGATCATACTTCCAGCTTATCACCCGCGCGCGACGGGGAACCCTTCTCGTGGGCCGTTTCCGCCGGCCTGTTCAACTCCAGCAAATCTTCCGGCGGGTCGATGACGATTTCTCCCGCCTCCGGATCGATCCGCACGCAGATGGCCTGCGCCAGGGGGATCAGCACTTCGCCACGGGGCGCGGCCACATGCAGCAGGTCTACGCCGCCCGTGGGCTCGACGTCGGTCACGGTCCCGATTTCGCGCCGCACTCCTTGCCGCTCGATTACGACCCGGCACCCTTTCAGGTCCCCAACGTAGTACCGATACTGGGGCAGCGGCATCCTTTCCTGGAGCGGGATCCAAACATGACGACCGCGCAGGCGGGAGGCTTGGTCGATCGTGTCGACGCCGGCAAACTTTAAAACCAGCCTTCCCTTGTGGGGCCAGACGTTTTCCAAATCCAGGGGTTCCGGAGGCTCCCCGGGATTCCCCACCAACACGCGCCCCAGCTTGTGGAAGCGTTCAGGGAAATCAGTAAGGAGCTCCGCCGCGACCTCGCCACGACGTCCCTGTGGCTTGATAATGCACGCCACGGCCAAGAACGGGTGTGCGTCTCTCCCTGGCAAGATTTCCCAGTCCCGTACCGCACTCCTGGAGCGGCACGCATTCAAGGGGTGAGGTCAGCCCCGACACCGGCAAACCGACACGCTGTGCGAACCTTGAGGTCCGGGCTATTCCAGGATCTCCAAGGTAAATCGCCTCTTCAGCTTCATCCCTGCGGCATTCAGAATGGTGCGAATCGAGCGCGCGGTCCGCCCTTGCTTTCCGATCACCTTCCCGAGGTCCGAAGGGTGCACACGGAGCTCCAGCACCGTCACTTGTTCGCCTTCCACCGCGTTAACCGCAACCTGATCAGGATTGTCCACTAGCGCTTTCGCGATAGCTTCGATTAGCTCCTTCATTTGCCCCTCCCTCCATCACGAGCCGTCCGGAACGTTCATTGGAAAAACTGCTTCAAATGACAAATGAGTGAAATTAACGGACGCTGTCGGAGGCATCCCGGCGACCCGCACCGCGCTTCTAGGTTTCGGCGGGTGAGGCTTTCTCCGGCGCCGGCGCCGCTTGCGCGGGCACCGGTGGGGCCTTCTTTAGAAAGCTCTTCACGGTTTCGGAAGGTTGGGCTCCGTGACTCAGCCAGTGGGCGGCGCGCTCCCAGTCCAAAACCAGCTCCGG
>Ga0315284_10005981_pt1 | contig 17315 bp, 16 predicted proteins | sample YL17G09_16_MG_FD_203696 | JGI IMG/M metagenome (GOLD analysis project Ga0315284, IMG submission 203696) | Sediment microbial communities from Yellowstone Lake, YNP, Wyoming, USA - YL17G09_16 | ecosystem: Environmental > Aquatic > Freshwater > Lake > Sediment | place: USA: Wyoming | collected...
CTCTCGTTTTGAAGAGGATCTCGCTGACCATTATTCGGTTCACCATTCTGGTTCAATGCCGGGCAGATGACTGATCTGTTCACTCGCATTGTCCTTATGTTCTGATACTAATACCCCAATTGAGCGAATATAATTCCTTCATTGAAATGCTGGCCTCGTGATGAAGTCATTAGAAGACTTGCTGAACCTTTATTTAAAATCCCCCTCAATCCCCCTTTTTATGAAAGGAGGATGACAACTGGTTCTCCCCTTTAGCAAAGAGGAGCTAGAGGGGATTTGTCGAAAGTTTTGACTCAATTGGGGTCATAGATGCGATCCCCCGCCTGCGGACCTGGGAAGGGTCACTACGGAGACTATGAAGCGACAGGCAAGGGTTCGCAAGCATCTAGGACTATCAATTTCTTGAATGCGTTTGTATGAGATCCTCTGACGAAGGTGGTTTCGTCATATGGAGCCCCACGGGCAAGCCCCTGGTCCCATTCAACCGCCACTGAGGGGCGACATCTCCCGTCTGGCGTCGGGACAGGCCAGTCAAAAGAGGGCGCTTCCTCCTCCCGCTTAGGCTCGCGGGGGGTCTCCTGCTGCCGGGATGAAAATGGCGCTTAGGGAGGATTTGGCACTGGGGGGGTAAGTTATTCGGATGGTCATGTTTTTGCAGGCACCCTGGAGCGGATGAAGTTTACCATCGCAATTTTCGAGCTGGGATAGGTATATTTTTACCAATGGTTAAATATTGACCATTTCAGAAAAGAAGCCTATAATATTCCGTATTGCTCGACTACCAGAAATGCGCGAACCTCTTGATAAATTGGCTCATTAGGATTTTTGAGGAACTTGGCACCCATTTTGCTTTATAACCCTCTGACAAAGAGTATCCCCCATGGGCCAATAAGCCAGGGGAGAAGGGTCTTTAGGAATGGCAGAGGGGTTGAAGAAGGTTCTGATTGTCGATGATGAAGAGACGCTCACCTGGAGCATGGCTAAGAGTCTCTCTAAAGACAAAGAGAAATATGAGGTGATGATTGCCAATAACGGTAAAGAGGCTCTGAATCTCCTCCGGAAAAACAAAATCGATCTCGTCATCTCTGACATACGGATGCCAGATATCAACGGGTTGGACCTCCTGGTCAGAATCAAGATGGAGCACGCTCAAACGAAGGTGATCATCATGACCGCTTACGGGTCCTCTGATGTTCAAAGGGAGGCGAATCGAAGAGGGTCCCTCTATTACATCGAGAAACCCTTTGAGATATCGGATATTCGAAAGATCATCCTTGACCTGATTGGAAAGAAGAAAGGGTTCCAGGGAAAGGTCTTCGATGTCCAGCTGACCGATATCATCCAGATGAATTGCCTGGGAAGGTTGACCACCGCCCTGGTCATTACCCGGAACGGAGAAAAGGGCGTCATCTATTTCAATGAAGGCGAGGTCATACACGCAGAATGCGGAAACGAAAAAGGGACGGAGGCCTTCTACAAGATCTTAAGTTGGGAAGAGGGAGAATTTGTCTCAAATATCGGTTTTGTCCCTCCGGTCCAAACCATCCAGCAGAGCTGGGAACACTTGCTCGTGGAGGCCATGCGGAGGAATGACGATAAGGTTTCCTAAACCCGTGGGTTGATAGACCATGAACGTGGTGATTACAAGAAAAGATCTGGAGAAGATAGATCATTGCCTCAACAGAATGGTCTCTTCCTCTTTTGCTAATTTTGTGCTTTTGATCGATCGATCGGGACAGCTGATCGCCCATCAGGGCCGCGCGCCCGACGTGGACATCTTGGCACTGGCTGCCCTCACCGCAGCGAATTTCGGGGCGACGGCAGAGATTGCTCGTCTCTTGGGCGAGGAGGAATTCACCCTTTTATTCCACAAGGGCCGAAATGAAAATGTATACTTCTCCGCCATTGGAGACCACAGCATCATGGTGACCCTGTTTGATGACAAGACGTCTTTGGGATTGATTCGGCTCAAGATCAACCAAACGATCGATGAACTTGCTATCCTCGTGTCTGCCATCTTTGAAAAGGGAAAGAAATCATAAGAATGCTCTGCTCTCATTTTCATGAAAAGGGGAAGCCCTATTAGATGCCTTTTATTAATTTCAGCAAGGATGAGATTCAATGCAAGATCGTCTACTACGGTCCGGGATTTTGTGGAAAGACCACGAACCTCCAGTACATTTACAAGGTCACGGAGGAGCAGACCCGAGGCAAGATGGTTTCGATTGACACGAAAGGGGATCGTACCCTTTTTTTCGATCTGCTTTCCTTGAATTTGGGAAAGATCAGGGGAATGGACATTCGGGTTCAACTGTACACGGTTCCCGGACAGGTCCACTACGATGCCACGCGTAAGCTGGTGCTGAGAGGGGTGGATGGTGTCGTCTTTGTGGCGGATTCGTTGAAGGTGCAGCGAAAAAAGAATATTGAAAGCCTTATCAATCTCGCAAAAAATCTGGCAGAGAAGGGGATCAGCATCCGGGCTATTCCGCTGGTCATTCAATACAATAAGCGGGACCTCGATGGCGGCGACTCTGGAATTCTTCCTTTGGAGGTTTTGGAAAAGGACCTGAACTCCATGTTGAAGGTCCCTTCCTTCTCCGCCAGCGCTTTGAAGGGGGGAGGGATTTTTGAAACCCTTCGGGAAATCAGCAAGCTGGTGGTGAAGGACGTGAGCCGAAAAATCATGTTCATGGGCCAACAGCAGGTAAGTGTGGCGCAAGGGGAAACCAGGGATGGATAAGACGTTGAGGGAAGAGGACCTCAAATTGCTGGAGGACGAGATCGATTCTGCTGTGAATCGGCTCTTTGTGGCGAAGCAAGGAGAGGCGGCTGAAGGGTCATCCGTGGAATCTCCGCTCGTGGGACCCTCTTCCAGGGTCGGAGAGAGCCCGGAGGTGCACACGCCCCCTTCTTTCGAACCGATGGATCCCTCCATCCTAGAACTTTCATCCGAAATGGAGAAAAGTCTAGGCCCTGTCGCGGAACCTCCTTTGGCCCAGGACGAACCCGTGCGATGGGGAGAGCCCCTGCAGATTGATCAACCCGTGAGTAAAGAGAAACCGATACGGATGGAAGAACCCCGCCCTGTCCCACCGGCCCCTGTTTCTGTGCCCGATACGCTTGAGAAGCTGGAAACCCAACTCCTCTCACTGGAATGGGAAATTACGAGAGAGAATCTCGAACGCACAAGCCGTGAAGTTCTTGCGCTCAAAGAAGGTTGGGGAGGGGCAGCGGAAGCCTCACCCGTATTAGAGTTGATGGAAAGGGTTCTGAACCTCATGATCCATCAGGGAGAAAACATCAGTCCTCGGCTGATCAATTTCCTCATGGACGCGAAGGAAACCGTGAAGCTCCTCATCAAGCAGGGTACGGACAATGAGATGAAGATCTACGGGAAACTTGCGGTGGAGGGACTCGAGGCGCGATTTCTTTGCCTGGAACGTTCCACGGAAGTGTCCGGTCAAGCCTCTCCCCGGAATTTGGCGGAAAGGGTCGATCCAGAGAAGCGACCCATGGTCCTGGACAGACCCCAGGAAGAACTTTCAAATAAAATGAATTCCTACTACGAGCGGTTGGAGGAAACACTTCAAAGGATCGATCACCGCTTATCCAGCCTCGGCGAATGGACGAGAAAGGCCCCGGCGGTGCGAGCTGAGGGGATGGGGACGGCACCCGTACCTCTGAATGTGACTGTGTTTAAAGTCGATGGAAGGTTCTTTGGAGTGCCCAGTGAGAGGGTGTTCAAGCTGTTTCGCATCCCAGAGGGCATGCAGGACAGATTGAAAGATCTGGAAAGGATTCACTTACAGGGCATGGATGTGAAGGTTGTCGAGCTAAGCAAACTCTTTTCGATCCAAAGACAGAGGGCGGGGGAAGAGTCCCGGATGCTCATTGTGAAGCACGAGGAAGCCTTTAAGGGACTGTTGATCGAACGAGTCCTGCAAAAGATCTCCTCCCGTGTCGAGCCCGACACGCCCTGCGATGAATACAGCACAGGCATCATTTCTTGGAAGTATCAGGATCAACGGATAGACGTACCGATATTGAACACCGACAAACTGTGAGGGGATGCGGGCGATGGATCATCAGCTCTCCATTGAGAACGTGAACGAGAGGGTGGCTGCTAAGGAAGAGGAAATTCAACGGCTGACGCGCGAGCTGGAAGATGTCAGAAATTTCATGGAGAGCATTATCCAGAGTATCGGCAGTGGCATCATGATCACACAGATGAACGATACGATCACGTATATCAATCAGGCGGGGGAACGCATCCTGGCCTACTCCAAAGATGAGTTGATGGGGAAACCCTTCACGACATTGGGGCTGAGGGAGAAGCAGAGCATCATTCACTCCCTTCTGAATAATCCGGAAGACCTTGATACGAGGAAAGAAGGTTGGATGCGAAGGAAGGACGGCTCCGAATTCCCCGTCGGCTTCACGATCAACAACCATTTGAGCGTCCGCGGAGACATGATTGGCAAGATTGTAATCTTCCGTGATTTAACCAACATCTATAAGATCCAAGAAGAGATCCTGAGGATGGATCGTCTCGTCTCCTTGGGCAAGCTTTCCTCGGGAATTGCTCATGAATTGCGAAACCCGCTGGCAGGCATCAAAACGACGGCCCAGGCATTGGGAGAGGAGATGTCTGAAGAGGATCCCCGGAGGGAATACCTGCAGCGGATTACGAAAGAGATCGATCGGCTGAATGAGCTGCTGAAGACCTTCTTTTCGTTTGCCAAGCCACAAAACCTCAATCTTGTTCCCTGCCACATCAAGGATATCATCAATGAAATCATCCCATTCCTGATTAAGGAGATTGCAGACAAAGGGATCCGGTTTGTTGAAAACTACCACCCCGAGATTCCCTATATCAAGGTGGACAAGAATCAGATGCATCAGGTGTTTCTGAATCTCTTCTTGAACGCAATTCAAGCCATGCCAAGCGGCGGGGAGCTCAAGATTGACGTGACTCCCTTCGTTTCCCACACAGGGGATGGTTCGAGGCAGCACTTTATCAAAGCGGTCATCTCGGATCGAGGACGGGGTATTCCCCCGCATCTGATCGATCGAATTTTTGATCCTTTTTTCACGACCAAACCCAAAGGCATCGGCCTGGGACTGTCGATTGCCTATCAGATCATTAAGAAACATGGCGGGACGATCAAAGTGGAAAGCCGATGGGAGAAGGGGACTTCTTTCATCATCACTTTACCGGAGATTGAAGAAAATCTATGAAACCGTCGATTCTGATTGTCGATGACGACGAAGTCATGCGCGAGACGCTCTCAGACGTCTTGAAGAAGAAGGGCTATGAAGTCTACGGAGCCGGGTCAGGAAACGGGGCCCTCGCGGCTATCAAGAAAAATATCATCGACCTTGTGCTTTTGGATATGCGTTTGCCTGACCTGGATGGCTTGGAGGTTTTGAAAAGGACCAAGGAGTTGGATACGGAAATCTTGGTGATCATGATGACCGCTTACTCCGACGTACAGACCGCAGTCTCTGCGATGAAATCAGGAGCTTATCATTACATCAATAAACCTTTCGAACTCGACGAATTGAAACTCCTCATCGAACAGGGCCTGGAAACAAAGAGCCTGATCAACGAGGTCCGCAGGCTCCGCCGGCAGCAGAAAGGAGACTATCAGAACACTCACATCCACGGGGGGAGCCCTCCGATTCAAAATATCAGAGAGCTCATTACCATTATCAGTAAGACCCAGAAGACCTCCGTGCTCATCCAAGGGGAAAGCGGAACAGGGAAAGAACTGGCCGCCAACGGGGTGCATTACGGCAGTAAACGTAGCAACCGGCCGCTCATGAAGATCAATTGCAGCGCCATACCGGATGCGTTGCTAGAGTCGGAGCTCTTTGGGTATGAGAAGGGTGCCTTTACAGACGCCAAAAATACGAAGAAGGGATTGTTCGAACTGGCCGATGGAGGAACCGTCTTCCTGGACGAGATTGGAGACATGAAACCTTTCTTACAGTCGAAGATCCTAAGGTTCCTTGAGACACAGACGTTCATGAGGGTAGGGGGGGAGAGAGAAATCAAGGTCGATGTACGCATCATTGCAGCCACGAACAAGGACCTAGAGACGTTGGTCCAAGAAGGAACCTTTCGAAAAGATCTCTATTATCGCCTTAAAGTGGTGGTCATTGAGATGCCACCGCTTCGTGAACGACCGGAAGACATCCTCCTCCTTTCAAATTTGTTTATTGAGGAGAACAACAGGGAGCACGGCAAGGCGGTCAAAGGGGTTGCTCCTGAAGCGAAAATGTTTATGACCCGGTACCATTGGCCAGGAAACGTGAGAGAGCTAAGGAACGTGATCGAACGGGCGATGATCCTGACGGATCAGGAATATATCACACAGGAACAACTCCCGTTTGAGCTGCGAAACAATGAAGGTCACGAGTTGAGTCATCCAAGTCAGGATCTGATTGAGTTGACAGACGATATGTCTTTGGAACATATAGAGAAAATTCATATCTCGAGGGTTCTGAGGAAACTCGAGTGGAATAAGTCAAAAACAGCAAAGATGCTGGGCGTCTCTCGGGCCACCCTCAGAGAAAAGATCAAGAGGTACGAGATATCAAATAATTAACTGAATTCCAGTGGGTTAGAGCGATTTGTTAAAATAAAGTGTTAAGTGTTTATTGAGATCATCTTGATAAGTTTATGATTTATAGAAATATTTTCCTTGACTTTATAGGGGATTCGATAATAAACTAATTCAACCCATAAGATTGGAAATGAGGAGAAGCCATGGCCTGGGGAAAAAAGAAGAATGTGATCGGTCTTGACATTGGTTCAAGTTCCATTAAGATAGTCGAACTCAGGGAGACAAAAGATGGGTTTAAGCTCCAGCACTTGGGGATATCTCCCTTACCTCCGGAGGCGATCGTGGACGGTGCGTTGATGGACTCTGTGACGATCATCGACACGATACGCGACCTGGTGACCTCGACAAGCAAGACGAGGGATGTCGTCACTTCCGTCTCCGGTCATTCTGTCATTGTCAAGAAAATCACCCTCCCTTTTATGACAGAGACTGAATTGGAAGAATCGATTCAATGGGAGGCCGAACGACATATCCCCTTTGACATTAACGATGTGAATATCGATTTTCAAATCCTGGGCTATAGGTCGGAAAATCCGGACCTCATGGACGTCATTCTCGTTGCAGCCAAGAAGGATATTATCAATGACTATGTCTCAGTCATTATGGAGGCCGGTCTGAATCCGGTCGTCATGGATATCGAGGCGTTTGCACTTGAAAATATGCTGGGGATCAACTACGAAATTGAAAAAGATGATATCGTCGCGATAGCCAATCTGGGTGCGACCGTGACCAATATTAATATCCTCAAGGATAACCTTTCCGCCTTCACCCGAGATATCTTCAAAGGGGGAAACCAGATCACCGAAGAGATTCAAAGACAGCTCCATGTGGATTACGAGGAAGCAGAGAAAATAAAGGTGGGCCAAAAGGGGGAAGGAGCCTCCCAATCTGTCGTCGAAAATGCCCTCCGATCCGCTTCGGAATCCTTGGCGGTCGAAATCGGAAACTCGCTGGATTTCTTCCAGTCGAGCACGACCTCTCAGAAGGTCAGTAAACTCTATCTCAGTGGGGGGGGGTCAAAGATCAAGGATTTCGACATTATCTTGCAACAGCAGATCGGTATTCCCGTTGAGATTGCGAATCCGTTCAAGCGCATTGAATACAACGAAAAAAGCTTCGATCCCGAGTACTTGAGGGAAATTGGATCTGTCATGGCCGTTGGAGTTGGCCTGGCGTCGAGAAAGGTAGGGGACAGATAAATGATCAAAATCAATCTACTCCTGCGAAAGAAAGAGAAACGAATTGGGATGAGAAAGGAGATCGTCGTCGCCCTGGTCTCCATCCTGCTCTTCGTGATCCTTCTTGCCTTCGTTCATTGGCAAAAGATGAACGAAAAAGACCGGATGGCAAAAGAGATCGCCAAGACCCGTCAGGAAATCACCGACTACCAGGCTCAGATCGCAGAAGCGAAGAAAGCCAAAGAGGAACAGCAAGCCCTCCAGGAGAAACTGGATGTGATCAATGCCTTACGAAAAGAGAAGTCGAGTTCGGCAAAGGTGCTCGATGAGGTGAGCAGTCTAAAACCGGAAAAGATGTGGTTAGAGTCTTTCAAGAAGGATGGATCCAGGTTAGGGATCGAGGGCATTGCTTTGGATGATGAGACGGTGGCAAATTTCATGACTAATCTTCGAAAGTCTAGCCTTTTCAAGAGCGTTGACCTTGTCGTGAGCGAACGGAGTGAACAGAGCAAGATCATGCTTAAAAAGTTTACGTTGTCGTGTGAAATTGTAGCAAAGTAACGGAGGAGGGTCAGCATGGCACTCACAATGGATTCCCTTTTGAAGCTTCCCACCAAGAAGAAGGTGTTGGTCCTGGTGGTGATTTTGGGCGTCCTCACGGGCGCTTACTACTATCTCTTCTTCAAACCCCAACAGGAAGAATTCAGCCGGTTGGAGGGTGAGCTCAGTACTCTGAAGAAGCAGTTGGATGAAAGTATGGCGATTCACCGGGATCTTGAAAAATTCAAGGCTCAGGTTGCCGAGCTGAATAAGGAACTGCAGGTGGTTCGGACTCAACTGCCCGACGAGAAGGAGATCCCTGAATTATTGAAGAACGTCTCCAGTCTGGGTAAAGAATCGAATCTGGAGTTCCTGCTCTTCAGACCTAAGCCCGAAGAACCCCAGCAGTTCTATGCCAAGGTCCCCGTCGAACTCACGGTGGTTGGAAACTACCACAACATGGGGATATTCTTTGACAAGATTAGTAAACTGCCTAGGATTATCAATGTCGTCGATTTCAATATGACTCGGGCGCCCAAAGACACTAGGGGGAAGACGGATGTGGGGGATGAGACGCTGGTGAGAACCGCCTGCCTTCTCAACACGTATCGATTCTTAGAAAAGAAAAGCGAGGAAAAGAAAAGTGAAAAGAAGCAAGCTCAGCCATCAGAAAAATCAGAGGACTAGGTTCGGAGGACGGCTTAGCCCTCAACGGATGACCTTCCTCCCATTGATTGTGCTGCTTCTGTTTCTCGGTGGTTGCGGAGGAGGGACACCGACGGTCCCCCTTCCCACGAAGGGGAAGGCGACGGCTGTCGCGAAGAAAACGACAGAGGGGAAAAAGGCTGCGGAACAGCAGGAGGTCGCCAAGCAAGAGGCAGAATACAGTTATAACCCCATGGGAAAACCGGACCCTTTCAAGCCCTTTATCCAGCTCACTCCGGTCAGGGCGGGAGCGAGGGGAGGACCTCTGACACCCCTGCAGCGATATGAGATCAGCCAATTAAAATTGGTGGCGATCATCTCAGCTCCCGATGGAAATATGGCCCTGGTGGAGGATTCAGCTGGCAAAGGATTCTTTCTAAAAAAGGGAACCCTTGTCGGCAAGAATGACGGGAAGGTCACCAAAATTCTGAAAGATCGGGTCATCTTCGAAGAACTCTACCTGGACGTCTATGGTCAGACAAAAAACCAGGAGGTTACGCTAAATCTTCGTCAACCTGAGGAGGGAACAGAACCATGAGATCGAACCGGATGTTTCATTGGATGCTTTTGACCGTATTTTTGCTTTTTTTCAATCGGTGTGCGACCACTCAGACGGCCGTTCAGACCACACCCGCGGAAACCGCCGCGCCGGTTGCGAAGACCTCCGTGATTCAGAAGCTCTCCTTTCAGGAGGAAGAGAGGTACACGAGGATCCTCGTCGAGGCCTCGGAGCCGTTGGATCTTCCCTTTTATAAACTTTTCACGGACCCCCTGAGAATTGCGATCGACATTCCAAACGTCGACCTCACGCCGATCAAAGAGCCACTGAAAATTGACAATGGGACCGTGGGGGAGGTCGTGGCCACACAATATGATGGTAAGGGGAGGGTTGAGATTGGCCTGACCCAAATGGCTAATTACAATATTTCAAAAGAGGATAAAATCCTCACGATCGACGTCGAGAAAGTCAAACAGGTCGGTGAGGTAAAGGAAGAGACGAAAGAGGAGCCGACAGTTCAAACGACTGCCCTTGCGTCTCCAGAGCCGCAAAAGGAAGAAACATCTCCTGGCACACCTGAGCCCGCTCCCTCAACCGCCCTACCCATGAAGAAGGCTAAAGAGGTGGTGGATTTTGTCGTGGAGGAGAAACCGGATTCGGTGACGGTTCGTATCATAGCCGACGGAAGGATTGAAAACTACAATGCCTTCAAGTTAGATGGTCCAGCTAGGCTCGTCGTCGACCTCTGGGGGGTTGATACCCGTTATCCCCAGAAGTCCCTCAAGGCCAAGGGCCCGTTGATTCGTAAGATTCGTATAGGACGCTACCCTGACAAACTCCGCCTGGTTTTCGACTCCGCCAAATCACAGATGCCTCCTTACGGAATTGATCCAGGGGATAATCAGATGATGGTCTCTTTCGGGAACGTTCCTCAACCCTCGGGTCCTCAGATCTCGGTCGGGGAGTCTTCCGCTGCTCCAACAGGCTTGGCAAAATCCGGCTCTTCCAAGCCGGCCGTGCTCACAAGCATCGATTTTAAGCAGCTGGATCACAAGTCGAGGATCGCTGTGGGGGCGACAGAAGAGACCCAATACGAGTCTCAAATGGTTTCGAACAACCTCCTGGTGGTTGATCTCAAGAACGCCTCTGTCCCGAGACATCTCCAAAGGGGATTGGACACGGGCGAATTCGAGAGTGCGGTGGATTATGTCAGCCTCCAGAATGTCAGGGTGGGGAAGACCAGTGACATTCGGATCTCTCTTCGACTGAAGGAGCCGGTCCCCTATGAAATTACCCGAGAGGGGAAGACCCTCTTCATCGATTTGGAGAGGCCCAAGACGCTGGTTGCCAAGAAGGAAGCAATCCCCGCTAAGACACCCAGAGCTGAAGAGATGAAGGCCGAGGAAAAACCCGTTTCCGGGGAACCCAGAGCCGAACAGGAGGCGTCAGCGGTTGAATCCAAAGCTGGAGAAAAACCCGCGGAAGCGGTCGCCCCCGAAAAGTACTACGTGGGGCAGAAGGTCTCCTTCGATTTCAAGGACGCCGATATTAAGAATATCTTACGGCTGATTGCGGAGGTGAGCAACCTGAACATCATCGCAGGGGAGGATGTGACGGGGAAGATTACGATGAGGCTGGTAGACGTTCCTTGGGATCAGGCCCTCGATGTGGTCCTCCAATCTCGAAGTCTTGGGATGAGTCGATCGGGGAACATCATCCGGGTCGCCCCGATGGATACGCTGAAAAAGGAACTGCAAGGGGAACTGGAAGCAAAACGGGCAAAAGAGAAACTGGAAGATCTCGAGGTTGAGTTGATCCCGGTCAGTTATGCCGCGGGGGAGAGTATGATCCTGCCGTTAAAAACCGTCCTGAGCGACAGGGGCGTTGTAACGGTGGACTTGAGAACCAACACCCTGGTTGTCAAGGACATTCCGAAAAACCTGACCACCGCGAAGGATCTTGTGAAGTCTCTGGATACCAAAACGCCCCAGGTGTTGATCGAGGCAAGGATTATCGAAGCCAATCTGACCTTTCAAAGAGAGTTGGGTGTGAGCTGGGGATTTAAGGTTGTCGCAGGGAGTGAGAACGATAGCCAGGGAACAGTGCAGGGTGGTGTGAACAGTAGTGCCGGTAGTCCATCAGGCACTCGGGTGGTCGATCTTCCAGCGATAGCCCGCGCAGGGGCGGGCGGTGGTTTGGGGACAGCCGGGATTCTCGAATTCCTTTTTACATCCGTTCATGGGTTGAGAGAGCTGGACATCGCGATCTCGGCTCACGAGAACCAGGGGGATGTAAGAGTGATCTCGAGTCCAAAGATTGCTACGTTGGATAATAGAGAAGCATCGATTGAACAAGGTTTGAGGATCCCCTATCTGAAACTGACCACCGAGGGGACGGTGACGACCGACTTTATCGACGCCAACCTCAAATTGACTGTGACCCCCCATGTGACGAATGATGGGAATATTCTCATGAAAATTGATGTCAAAAAGGATGCGCCTGATAGGACGGTCGTTGTGCAGGGAGTTCCCAGCATTGACAAGAAACAGGCGATTACCCAGGCTCTCATCCGGGACAACGGCGTGGTGGTCATCGCGGGGATTTATACGATTACCAAGAACAACGGCTATGAAGGGATCCCTCTTTTCAGCAAGATCCCTCTGCTGGGCTGGCTTTTCAAAACGGAGGCGAAGGAGGATGAAAGGAAAGACCTGCTGATTTTTATCTCACCGAAAATCCTGAAAGATCAGGTCTGAGGACGGGGTGTCCAGTTTAAAAAGAAGAAGGGCTTGGGAGCTGGAGAGTGATCCCAAGCCCTTTATCGTTTCGGCCAGTGCCACGGTCCACCGCTGGCATGCTTTATAACTCTCGTCTCATGATGAATGCATCAAGCCTTCCCTGGTAGAACTTTGCCCTTGTCCCCACGAATTCGTACGAAAGCGATTCGTAGAGACGAACGGCAGCCTCATTGGTGCATCCCACCTCGAGAAACAATGTCCTGATATTCATTGTCCGACAGAAATGGGTATAGAAAGTCATCATCTCCAGAGCAAAACCCATGCGCTGATACTCCGGATGAACGCAGAGATTAAGAAGTTCAGATTCATCTTCAACGGTCCGAAAACAAATAAAGCCGACCAATCCCGCGCAGGAGAGTCCTTTCGTTCTAAGCGTGAAACAATGGGTCAGGGGGTTGGAAATCTCGTTCACAAATATTTCTCTTGACCAGGGAACCAAAGAACAGTGGCTCTCCATCCATACCACTTCATCGAGATCGTCCAATTTCATTTTCTGGATGGTTGCATTCCAAGCCATCGATCCTCCTGATCGGGAGCAGGGGAGGGGAGAGCCCCTCTCAGTTCATGCGCCTGCATGAGGGCCGTGAGCTGCGACCCATTCTCACTGGGGGGCTTCGATGCGTTTCAGGAGTTCTCGGGCAGCGCTGCAAATGTCTTCATCCGCCGAATGGTCGAGGATGGTCCGATACGAACGTTTCGCTTCCTCATTTTTGTCCCATCGTCGTTGCAGGTTGCCCATCTCCAACTGAGTCAAAAAGAAGACCGGAGAGTTTTCCTTGAGATAGTGCAACGCGGTCTCAAAACTCGCAAATGCTTTCTCATAATTTTCCTGAAGATAGAAAACTTCCCCTAGGCTGAAGTAAGTTTCTCCAAGGAACTCCGAAATATTGCCTTTAAGAACGATCGAGTAATAATGAAACGCTTCCACCACACTCTTGTTCTGGATCTTCAAATTTCCCAGTTGAAATGCTGCATAGGAGGAGAGGGGATGGGAGGGGGATAGATCCATGACTTTCTTGAAAGCGATCTCGGCTTTCTCAATTTCATTCCGGACCCGGTACAGATCCCCAAGCTCCGTCCAAGCCAAGAGATGCCAGGAGGGGTTCGCCTTTTGTTGAAGGACGAGATCATAGGTTTCCAGGGCCTGATCCGTTTCCTGCAACCAGGTCAGAGACTCCCCTTTGAGCCACAACCCTTCTTCCAGATACCCGGAATTTGGAAATTCAAGAAACAAGAGATCGAGATTCGTGATGGCTTCGCGGTACTTTTTCTCGAAATAATACCCTTTTCCAATCTGGAAGAGGGCCTTTTCGCGAAAAGGGGTGTTCAGGAGATTGAAGAAATAAGGGAGGGAATCCAAGATTCTCCCTTCTGAGAAAAAGACCTCTGCGTTGAGCCATTGAATCAAATGCTGTTCGGGTTCAAAGGGGCCGAGTTTGATGAGTTTCTGAAAAGCTCGATTGGCTTCTTCTGTGGCACCTACTTGGATATGGTTCCAATATTGGGCGAGCAGGGAGATCCCCCACAAAGGGGTGCCCTGAGGACTGCCTAGGATAAAATCGAATTCCCGAATCGATGCAGGGTAATCGCCCTGGAGGAGAGAAAGTTTCCCAAGGAGATACCGCGCAAACAGGAGAAATCGTGAATCCTTGAACTGATCTGAGAGCCTCTTGAAGGTGTCGCGAGCTTCCTTTGCTTGACCCAGCCGGTATTCACAAAAACCCAGACGCCAGAAAACGGCTGGAGCAAATCCATCGTTCTTGAAGCGATCCAAATAAAGCTGCAGACTGTTTCTAGCGTCCTGGAACCGACCTAGCTTGACCTGCGCCTCTGCAAGCCAAAGTAAGGCGTACCTCCCATGCTCTGAAGAGACCGTAGGATCGTTTCCCCCAAGTGTCTGAAAGTAGTTCATGGCCCCTTCATATTGCTTTGTTTTGAAGGCGCAGATCCCCAGCCAAAAGGTGGTGGAACGAATCAGTTCCTGTCTTCTGGACCCTTGGAGGACTTTCTTAAGAAAAGACTCCGCCTCAACAACATTCGCGCTTCTCAGATCGAGAAGCCCTAGAAGATAGGTGGTATAATCGATCCATTCAAACTTCGGGAACCGCTTTACGATTTCGAGAAGGTACCGCTTGGCCCGTCCAAGATTGCCCAGTCGCATCTCAATCTGGGCAACCCAAAAGAAGGTGTAATCCATGTATTCAAACCCTTTGTTACCATCGATGATCTTCGCAAAGGTGTCCTTGGCCTCCTTTAATTTGCCATTAATCGTGAGCGTCTTACCTAACAAATAACAGGCGTCGTAAACCTTCCGATGATTCGGATAGGCTGCCACAAAGTCGGAAAGGTGCCTCTCCGCAAGGTCGTAGAAACCATCCTTGAAGGCCCCCGCACCCACGACGACGAGTTGCTCCTCATCGGGGAGGGTTTTCGAGGTGCTTTCAGCGACCATGAAAACATGAAGAACCAAAAGGAACATAAGAAGGTGGAAAATCAATGCTTTAATCATCTCACCTGTGGTTCCTTTTCCCTCGAATCTGGTCCAGTTCCTCTACGGTATTGATGTTCGTAAACGATTCCTTCAAAGGGTCCAGGAATAGGAATTCGTTCTCTTCAACGACTCGAATCTTGACCAAGGGATAGAAATCGATGATCTTACTCTTTCCCTCACGAACCGTCCTCGCAATAGGCTCCAGACAGTCTTTTGAATAGACGGCATGAAGAGGCTGAAGGCCATCCGCGGTCCTGGGCACAATTGCATTGTAGCTATCAATCCGCCCAAGCAGGTATTCGATCAATGTCTCTTTTAAGAAGGGCATATCGCAGGCGACGCAGAATGAATAGTGGAACGAAGAGAAGAAAAGACCGGTATACAACCCACCCAAAGCCCCGTGGTTCGGAAAGAGATCTTTGAATGTCTTTGTCTCTAGGTCCAGATAAGGCGCCGGGTCATTCGTGATGATGAGGCTCTCGCGAAAAAGCTGTGTGAACAAAGCAAGTATTCGTTGAATCATCGGTACGCCGTCGACATTCAAGAAGGCCTTGTCTTGCCCCATGCGAGCGCTCTTGCCACCAGAGAGGATAATGCCGGTTATTGGGTTCTTTGTAGGCAAAGGGCTTCCTTTAATGCGTCTGATAATATATATTATGTAAACCTTACTATTTACCCCTTAAAGATCTTCCTCCAACCGTCTCCTTCCTCTCTCCCCCTCATGCCTCCTATTTCCTCAAACTCCCTCAAAAGTTCTTCCTGGCGCTTCGTAAGGTTTTTTGGCGTCTTAACAAAGACCTGAACAATTTGGTCGCCGCGACCCGAACCTCTCAGTTTTGGGAATCCTTCCCCTTTCAGCCCGAGTATCTGACCACTCTCAGTACCTCTTGGGATTTTGAAGGTCTTCTTTCCATTTAGAGTTGGAACCTCAATCTCTGCCCCAAGGGCTGCTTGCGAGAAGCTGATCGGTATCTGACAGATCACGTCGTCACCGTCTCTTGCAAAGAAATCATGGGGTTCTACGAATACAAAAACGAAAAGATCTCCTGAAGGTGCCCCCCTTTCACCTTCCTCTCCTTCGCCTCGAATTCTCAGTTTTGAACCTGTGTCCACGCCAGGAGGTATTTTGATCTGGATCTTCTTATTTTTTAGGATTTTACCGAGACCACGACACTCCTTGCAGGGGTACGGAATGAATTTACCTTCCCCGTGGCATTGGGAACATGTTGTGCTGATCGTAAAAAAACCCTGGGAACGGGTGACTTGACCAGTCCCCTTACAGGTCTGGCACTGTGCTGGATGGGTCCCCGATTTGGCTCCAGTGCCTTGGCAGGCTTCGCATTCTCCGGCTTTGGGTATCTCGATCTCTTCCTCTCTTCCAAAAGCTGCGTCGAGAAAAGAGATCTTGAGATCATACCTCAGATCTGCCCCTGGACGTGCTCTTGCCCTCCGTCTGTGCGTGGTTCCCACTCCAAAGAAATCTTCAAAGATGTCTCCGAAAGCAGAAAAGATATCTTCGAATCCTCTGAAGCCTGTAAACCCGGTTCCTTTCAGACCCTCAATCCCATAGCGATCGTAGATCTGTCTCTTTTCCGGGTCTTGAAGGACCTCATAGGCCTCTGAAGCCATCTTGAATTTTTCCTCTGCCTCCCTGTCCCCGGGGTTTCGATCCGGGTGGAACTGCATCGCGATCTTCCGATAACTCTTCTTGACCGCTTCCTCGGAGGCATCTTTCGGAACTCCAAGGGTTTTATAATAGTCCCGATCTTCCATAGATCCTTTCCCAACGGCGGCGCTATTTCCCGTACTCATTCAGGATTTTTCCCGTCCGGCCTTTCTCAACGACCTCATCCAACTTCGATCCTAGATCGACACCCATCTGTTTCATCCTTTTCTTAGCCCAGAGTCCAACGTTTCGCGAGTCCTTATAAAACCCATGGGTCCTCGGTGCAGACGTATCAAAGTCAGCCAAGCGGGACTCCTCAGTCTGATGGACACAAAATGTGGAGAGCAATCGTGTGAGGTCCGTACCACTGCAGAATTTGCACTTCATCTCGGCGATGGCTTTAGGATTCAGACATAGTTGGCTGAACTCTTTCTTGCACCGGTTACATCGATACTCATAGATTGGCATGCCCCAGTTTCCTCTGGTTCTCAGTGCTTCTTTAACCCAGATATTGTATTAACAAAAAATAGCATAATTCTATAATCATTTCAAGATGTTTTGTAATTTATTAGGAAGTAAAGGGAATTAGGCATTCCTTCTCAACACGAAAGACAGCAGGAAAGAATGAATCCTTGTTCCTTTCTTGCATCTTTTTATCCTCCGGGTTGACTTACTGAAAGGGACCCAAATTGTACAATTTTGTTGACATAATTAGAATTATTAATCATAATAAGTTACCAACCTGCCGATTTGATCGGCATTATGAATTTCGATAGGTTTTTGGTTCGTTGCAATCATAGCCCCTA
>Ga0315284_10005982_pt1 | contig 17312 bp, 18 predicted proteins | sample YL17G09_16_MG_FD_203696 | JGI IMG/M metagenome (GOLD analysis project Ga0315284, IMG submission 203696) | Sediment microbial communities from Yellowstone Lake, YNP, Wyoming, USA - YL17G09_16 | ecosystem: Environmental > Aquatic > Freshwater > Lake > Sediment | place: USA: Wyoming | collected...
ATTATCTTTCTTTACTTGTTCTTTAATCGGAGTAGCTGCTTCCTGCTTAGTATTATGTTCAGTTGTTACATTGGCTTTACTAGTATCAGTAGATACCTCTTCTCCCTCTAAAATAGCTTTCAAATCCTCATAACTTTTTGCCTTAGGAACTAATTTACCCAAGTCATCTATCTTCTGTAAATAATCTTGAGGTAAGTATTTAGTAATATTGGTATGCTCCGGACTAACTATCACATCATATTCAGTCATTCTAGCATTACCGCCCGGGATTGTTTTTGATAGTATAATATTTCTACCCTTCTCTAAATCTAAAATGTCGCCAAATAAACCTGATGCAACATATTTCATTAATTTATTATACACCCTGGGTCCAAACTCATAAATTTGAACGCCCTTCTCCGTATTACCAAGGTCAAGTACATTAGCTAAGTATCTTTTCTTGTGGTATAAGTCAGACGCTAACTCCTTATCCTTATCATCATTTGACCTATATAAAACCGAGGATGCCTCGCAAATAGGGCATTTTGTTGCTTGTACACTACCTCTCGGACAAACAGCAGCAGTCTTACGTTCACTACCTATATTATAATGTATTAAATACGCATAAACAAACTCAGCTACTGTTCCCTTAAAATACTCAGTAGAATGAGGTAAAATACGTATATTATTCTCTCCCTCTTTAGGCTCCCAACGGTCAATTTTAAGATTTCCCTGTTGTTTCTCCTGATACTTTGATTTAAGTTTCTCTAGGTCTAATGCCATTTAAAGCCTCCTTTTTATGCTTTGTTAGCTCCACGAATTTTATTCAAATCTACTGAAGTCTTAAAACTATCATCATACGAACCGGACAGTAACTCTCTTCGTTGTAAAGCACTAAGTTGAACCACCATATCTTTACGATGCTCAAAACCCTTTACTATACCACTCAATACAGATACCTTCTCACTTAACTGATTGAATTCATTCTGTATTTTAATATACTCATTATCAACAAGTATTTTAGACTTAATAGTAGCCTCCGTAATACGCTCGCCAGCTACCGGTTGGGCGTATCTTAAATACAACTCAGAATACTTTTTATCCATTTCGTAATCTTTAGCTTTAAGTAAAGACGAGGCTTTACCTAGAACCACACAAAACCAAGCAGTCCAAGCAGCTTGACTAACCAATGTTTTCTCTAAGTTGTCTACATCAATCCAAAGAAGAGCTTTAAGCTCCCCCTCCCATTTAAAATCCTCTACTTCAATTTTTATCTTTGCCTCAAGATTGTACATCTATGCCTCCTAGTTGCCCTTGTTATTAGAGAGCCAAAAAAACCTATAATACTTTACGTTTTATAAAAATATTTTTTACTTAAGCTTACTCCAATCACTACCTATATTTACATCAACACGCATTGGAACCTTTAACCATGTAAATTTATTCGGTAATACATCATTCATTATCAAATCCAAACAACCACGCAACTCTTCCATAACATCTTCTCTATCCCAACATTCTAGTAAAACAGAGTCATGTACAGTTAAAATGAACCTAGCAGGCAATTTTCTTTTACGTATAATACTATATAACTCACCCATTGAGTACACTACTATATCAGAAGCTCCTCCTTGGATAGGACTATTTACCGCCTGCCTAAAGATATCCCCAGTCTTATCTTCATAAGAACCGCCTATGCCCAAATGCCGTATTCTACCAGTTGGATAACGAATACAACCTGTTCTTTTAACCTCCGACTTTACCAGTTCATACCAACTAGATAAATCTGAGAAGGTTTCAAAGAAAGTCTTACGAAACCTTTCGCATTGGGTAATAGGTATATTTACCCCGTAATCAGCCTTAGCAGTTCTTTGAAAAGTCTCAGCTGCTGCTCCATATAAAAAGCCAAAATTCACAGCTTTTGCTTTTTGTCTGTCATCCTTAGTAACCTCAGACTCTGGTTTATTAAGTATTTTAGAAGCAGTAAATCTATGTATATCCTTACCATCCTTATACATTTTTATCATAGTTCGCTCATTAGCAACAGAAGCAGCAATACACAATTCAATCTGACTAAAATCAAAATAGAAGAATTTATAGTTTTGAGTGGCTGTAAACATCCGTAAAACTCTACTATCTTTTGATATATTCTGAAGATTAGGTTTAGAACTAGATAATCTACCTGTTACTGTTCCAATCATATGAAATTGACCTCTAACTCTACTATTACTATCCGCCAACTCGTAAAACTTATCAATATATGTAGTCAACATTTTCTCTGTTCTTCTATACTCCAAAATAACTTTAGCCCATTCCTTATTTCTTTCATTAGCAAAATAAACAATTGTTTCTTCGTCAACAGACCTTTTACCGGTCTTAGTTACTTTAGTAGGTATCTCTTGAAAATCATCAAATATAACTTTTGCTAATTGGTCATTAGAATTAAGATTAACTCCTTTAAATCCCAACGAATCTAATTCAACTACTCTGTCTTGTTGCTCCAAGACTAATGTTCTTGACAACTCCACACAATACTCCAAATCAATTTGTATACCCTCAAGCTCCATTTGAGCTAATACAGGTATCCCTTTGGATATAACATCCCTCAAAAGTCCTCTCTGCCCTAAATCCATTTTGTTCCAAAATATATCATAAAGCTTTTTAGTATAGTAGACATCCTCACAATTGTATAATCCAAGCTCATTAATACTCTCCAAATCCATATGATGTTTATAACAACCAAAATACTCCATAACCAATACTTTTAAACCGTAATCCCTCTCTTTACGATTTTCATCAATAATATGTGCCATTACCATAGTATCGCCTAAAATCCTATTTACTTCAATACCACGACTAACCAACCACTTATAATCAAAAATCAAATTATGACCTATTTTACCAATATCCTTATCAGACATAAACTTTTTTAAGGACTCTATACTATCATTTCTATATTTTAAATCAACTATATCCGGATGGTTTATAACAACACAAAAAGACTTATCCCCATCTGAAATACCTACGCAAACCAACGAACTACCAACCTCTAATGGATTTAACATATTATTTGTTTCAATATCAATAGACACAACAGATTTGTTTGACTTACAGTCCAAGTAAAAGGAATCAAAACTCTTTAAATCGTCTGAATTAGTTACTATCAAACATTTATCTTCCTTAAAGGAGGACTCTACGAATAGTAAATTATATGCTTTTCTCAAATCACTTTTAAAAACAGATATAAACGCATAATTTCTTAAAATATAAGACGGATGATACGTAGGAAATACTGCAATATCATTAGGTAAATAAACTACTTGACCTCTACTCTCCGTAATCTTATCTCCTAATCTTAAACCTTTAAAAGCCACAGAGCCTACGGCAATTATCAACTGAGGCTTAATCAACTCTATTTCCCTCTCAAGATAATGTGGTACACAATAATTTATTTCGTCCGTTGTAGGAGTTTCATTATTATCTGGGTGGCACTTACACACATTAGAGAATACCAACTCATCTACAGTAAAGCCAACTTCCTTTAAGCACTCACGCAGAAGTTGACCGCTTTTACCTACAAATGGTTCCCCTTGATTTACTTCTTCGTACCCAGGAGCCTCTCCTACTACCATAATAATATTCTTAGGGGATACTTTAGGGTAAAAAGCTGGAACAAACTTTCTACCTAAAAGAGTGCATTTACTGCAACTATCCCTTTTACCTGATAGTTCTAAAAGTCTAGCAATATTTTTTACCATATGGCTTCATGTTTAGATAATCCAGTATACTCATATACTTCTTCTGGTACTGGATTATCAAACTGCTCTCGCTCAAACCAAAGCAAACTCTTCTGGGACGGGTAATACTTTTTAAACAACTCTACTTTACTAGTAAACTCTACAGTAGAACCAATAGAACTAACCTTTTTAAAATCTCTAATATATTGACTAAATGGTAAATTACCTAGCTTAGTAGAATCGTATGAATGGGGGAAATCCCTGAAGAAAAATACTGAAGTCTTCTTAACATAATTCTTAATTATAAATTCTCTTAAGAAAAAATGAGCTGGATTACCTACACCTAAAACTGTAAGAATAAGGTTCGACTTCAACAATAATGGGTCAAGAGCATTAAGTAAATCCTTAGGTTCAAACAACACACTAGGATTTTTCCAATCAATATTGGGAAAACCCAATTCTATGTATGTTTTTCCTAGGTCTTTGCTTAAAGCTCTTGACCCACCAGTATTCTTCTTGCTTTTAAATACAGTAATTACTTCGTCAACAGGATTTTTAGTAGAGTAAATACCTGCAGACAAAATAAAATCATCATAATGCGGTTCAATAAAAACAACCAATTTTAGTCCTTGGACTTAATTGATTTAATCTTATTACGTAATGCTACTTTCAACTTACGCAAGTCAACTATAGCAATTTTTACCGTTAGTATCTCAGCTGTTTTACCTATCTTCTGACCCTTAAGAACATTCAATTCCTCCCTAACTACAGAAGCATCTTCTTTAGCCTTTTTAAGCTCTTTAATACGTTTTTTCGTTGCCTTTATCTTACTAGTCAATTCCTTCTTAGCAAGCTTAAGAGCATTTCTACATTCCTTCTTTGCAACAATTTGCCCTACCATACCTTTCATTTCCGTTTTTAAATCCTGAATCTGCGTCATCACTTCCTCCTTTAATTTACCAGTAAGTGGACTCTTCCAATACTGGTTTCTCGCCCCAGAAATCCAAAATACCTGAACAAACTTTCTTATAATTGTAGTGCGTTTTCACCTCCTCAAAATTAGACTTAGCAACCTCTCTTCTCCAAGTATCATTACTTAATTTATCCAAATCTGCTGGAGACATCAAATTAATATACTTTAATGGTTCACTATCCCCCAACGGTAAAAGTGTAATTGGTACAGCACCATGAGCTGCGTATTCTAAAATAACATTATCCATATTTACTTTAAAATCACCGAACCTGGACAAGTCAAGACCGAATTTAGCTTTTTTCATACTATCAAATATGACTTGTTGCTCCTGCCAACCCAAAACCTCAATATCCCAATTATGAGCTAATTTTAAAGCTTGCTCGAACTGATAAAAAGCAGGGTTATTGGTATCCCCGAACTCTTTTATTTTATACGGTTGTAGTTGACCGAATTCAAATAACAAATGTTTATGCTTACAACCCTTAAAATTACAAATATCCAATATAAGATTTTCTTTAGTATCTTCATAAATACCCATACCATCTTTTATTTTAATTGGTAAAGGTAGATTTCTCTTCATTGTCTTAATTGCTTCAATAGATTGAGCAGTTCTCTCGTGATTAGAATAAAGCTTAATATGCTTACCCTCTATAATAGGAATCAGCCAAGGGTAATATTTTCGTATATATGAATCTGTAATAGAAATAATAATCTTAGACGTATCTACAACATCGTATATTTTCTTCCATTCCTCTTTCTTATAGTTTTTAAGTAAATGAGGGCAACCCCCAAAAAATAAATAAGCATCGTATTTTGACAAAGTATCGCTTAACTCAGACAACCACTCTGTCTTCTCAAACCCCAATATGTTAGGTATTGAGAACTCATTCTTTAATGGCTCAGGTTTTCTAGTAGTATTAGTAGTAATATAAAATGTTTGAACTGTATGCCCTAGCTCTTCGAAACCCTCTTTCATTATATAAAGCCTGGTCTTTGTACCACCAACAAACTCTAGTGGAAACGCCACAAATGCAATTTTCACTTAATACCTCCCTAAGTCTATGCCCAAATCTTTAGTCCAATACTCTTCATATGGATGTACTTTATATTCGTAAACCAAATTACCGTCCTCATCACGTCCCACAGGCATAACCTTCCCTTCAAAATAGTTCATAGGAGCATTAGGCGAACGTAGGTTATTCCAAAACTTACGCATACATGAAGCTGGAGTAGTATTTACAACCTCAGACGTTAAGTACGATGTTTTATACACAATATCATTTCCAAACAACCTATTATTATGCAGAAAATCCTGAAACTTAGGGTCGCCATTAACAACATTACCAAATTTCAATTGTATATCGTCCCCTCTTTTACCTCTCCAGTAATTTCTACGTAACAACCGTAATTTATCCGTCTGTTGACATCTCGTATAATTACATATTTCAGGATTTTCTGGAAAGGATTCCGGTAACGCACAACAAGAACCACTCATATTAAGTTCTTTATAATCTGGGTCAGAACAACCAAATACTACGTTATTGTCATAACAGAATTTGTAAATCTTTCTAACCCATCTTTCTTTAACATCCCTGTTTAACCGCATATAAGAGCCTCTTCTATGCGAGGATAAATCCTTATAGTATCTTTCAATATCATAACCCAATAAATCCCCTAATCTAGTAACTTGTTTTCTTACCTCCTTGGAGCACTTAAAATCCAAAGCAAAGAACTCCATAGATATACCACGTATCTTATACTTTTTACAATTCTCAAGTAACTCGTCTAAACCTATATCACTAAACCCAATAACAAATGGACGTAATCTTAGTATAGTCCAATAACCCATCTCCCCCAATTTACCCAACATTTTAAACCTAAAGTCAGGACTAGGAGCCCCAACCTCTATTTTACTAGCCAATACAGGGTCTACTCCTATAATAGAGGACTGAAATACAAAATTCTTAGCCTCCTTATACTTCTCGAACAATGGTAAATATGTCTGAATCTCTTGACCCTTAAACGAAAACCTAATTGGATACTTATTATCCCCAAATAGTTTAATTAATTGCTCCCCCACTTTATTAGTCTTTTCAAAGTTACAAAATGGGTCTGCCATAGAACCCCATTGCATAATATACCTTTTACTAAAGAAAAACTTCCAATAAAGGTCATTTGGCATTTTACCAGTAATCATACGTTCCATCTTCTTAACATCAACGGATTTAAGCTGTAACCCTTCCCCCTTAAGCATAGGGTTATTTCCTTTGAAGAAAGCAGCAAAGCAATATTTGCATGAGTAACTACAGAAATTGTAAGAATCGAATGTTAGGGGCATCGAACAATCTAAATACTCAGAGGATAATCTAGGGGATGAGTAATGGTCTTTGGCATCACAAGTCCTAGAATAATTTACCCGTAACCACTCCAACGGTAGATTATCAATATCTTGTACTTCTTTTTCATCCATTAGTAACTCCCAATTCAAATGGTTTTTCTGATTTAAGTATTATGTCATCTCCATCTACCTCTATTTTAATATACCCTTTCTCTAAAGCTACTAAAAATGCTATAAGATGTTCTATATGGTATGTATTTGCCTCCAGATATTCACTCACCTTAAAATGCTTTCTGAACAAACCATAATATTCCTTACTTGAAAAATATATTTTAACAGAATCGAAGTAAGTAGTGACATCACTCCATTTAAAAAAAGTTAGTAAATCCTTGGGGGCAAAAAGCTCAATCTCCTTCTTACGAACATCTGAAGCAGGTAAATCTTTTTCTGCCTGCTCAATAACCCGTTGACGCTCTTTAAATACGTCGGACTCAGAACTACCAGTTAAAAACTCACTTAAATCAGGCATGTATCTCCTCTTTGTTTATACCTAAATAAGTATACACCTCATCCCCCATTTTAACTTTCAAAAGTTCTAGATATTGACTTGCTTCTCTTACAGATATATTATACATAAGAGCTATTCTACTACAAGCCTCCTCCGTAGCAGGTTTTTTGTAATATGTTATCCTAGGCTTTCCAGGCATCTTGGGTATAAACCTATCAAGAAGAACATAGTACCTTTCCTTAAGTGTGAAAAGGTATCTATTGAATAAACTAATAGGTAATAACAAATCTTTATCCATACTTAAATACCTATTTATTTGCCATGCCTGAGGACCAACCTCTTTCAAATCAATAGCTCTCTTCTTTAGAAATAGATTATCGATATTAGAAAAGAATTCTTGTCCCATTATTTAACCGAACCTAGTAAGGACATTAACTCTAACATACACGCTGAGAAGTTTATTTCCCTATCCGCCACTATATTATCCCATTTCATATATTCTGCCAATACAAGAGAAGCCTTTAATTTTAATTCATCATTAGAAAATTCAAATTCATCCACCCTATCAAATAAATACCTATAAACATCTAGAAAACTGAACTTATAGGTATTTTGACGCAGTTGCTTATAATCCCCTTTCTTAACCCAATTTACCACGTCTGAGAAATCCATAAATCGTTTCAGATGTGTAATATCTAGCACTTTCTCAGAAGAATTCAACTGAAGAGTATTTACCATTGTTCTGATATCAGGATAGTAAGAGTCAACAATAGTAAGCAAATCCCCCTTATCAAACGTAATACCTTTCAACTCTAGAATTTTACTCAAATGCTTAAAACAAGCAGGTTTACCGAACTCCCTAAACTCTACCAATTGACAACGTGAGCGAATAGGTTCAATTATCTTATTGGAATAGTTACAAGTCAAAATAAACCTAGTATTATCCGAATAAGTTTCCATAAGATTACGTAATGAGTATTGAAAGTCATACGTAACAGCATCAGCCTCCTCTAGCAATACTATCTTCAATGGCTTTAAGCTTTGTATCATAGCGAATTGAAGAATTTTATCCCTAACCACAGCAATACCTCTATCCGACGAAGCATTTAACTCCATACTATCACAATCAATAGTACTCAACAAAATCTTAGCAATAGTAGTTTTACCAGAGCCTACATTACCATATAGAAGAAGATGTGGAATACTCTTTTCAACCAAAAACTTGTTAAACAACTCCGTTTGATAATCAGATAATATCATATCTGATATTTTATTAGGTCTAAACTCTTCTACCCAAAGGCTAGAACTACTAGTACTTTCCATTATTTTTCCTTTTTCTCAGCAGTAGTACTCAAAGCAATAAACAAACCAGAAAACTTAAATATTAATGGACAATCTTTTCTAAGCTCCAGCATTACTTCCTTAACTCCTGTTGCTGAAGTTAAAATTCGACCTAATAATACTGTAGAGACTTTCCAATCAGTTTTCGTAGTCTTTGGTAAATCCGTATGCAATGTTATGCTAATTTTATGCTCAATATCCGTTCCTATCTCTAAAACAAGTTTACCATCTGTTACCCTAAAATATCCAACATCAGTAGTAGTCAACAAAGACAACGCACCAGCAATAGCTGTAAGCTTACTCCCCAAATCTACTTCAGCCAAAAGCTCTTTTGCTGATATTTTATTCAAAGTTACAACAGGTTCTTTAATACGTTGAGATATCAACTTAGAGTCCGCAAGCAGATATTGATAGGTATCCCCGTCACAACTTAAGTAAAGTCTGTTGGCTTTAATATCTATGGATGTAATTTTATCATAACCCATTGCAGTAGTCAAAAAGGCAAGAAAAAGTTTTAAATTGTAAATACCTAAATCTTCCTTAAAATCCAAAACTTCATCCTTACAATACGCAAATATACTTCTAGTATCATCAGTTACACTTACTACACCTTCTTTTTCAAGAACTACTTGATTTATTACCCCACAAGACACTCGTTCCAATACCTCTTTAATTCTAGCTACTTTAACTTTCAACTCTTCTGCCATTTGATTCCTCCTTTTATTCTTGTATGCCCTTGTTATTAGAGAGCCAAAAAAGTAGATAATACTTTACGTTTTGGCCATTATTTTTACGTCAAATCCTTCATCAAGATACATCTTTTTTCTTATCTTCGAGTGCTTCTCAAGAAATTTATTTCCTAAATCCATAAAGTCATAAATACTAACAATATTCTCTCCCTCTTGCTTTCTACGCAAACTTCGACCAACTCGTTGCAAATACTGTCTTTTACTTTTTTTACCAGAGGCTAGTATAAGAGTATTAATACCACTTATGTCTATACCCTCATCAAGAATAGTAGTAGATATCAAAATAGGGAATAATCCACCGGCAAATCCCCTAACCAAATCTCTCCTATCAATAGAGTTTCCTTGAACATACCTAGCATTCAATTTTGATTCCTTACACAACTTAAGCAACTCATCCCCATGCTCAAGCATGTCAACAATTACTAAAGTTGATTTGTCTATTTCTCTATCTTTTTTAAGAATATCAATAATAAGACCATTACGAATACTATTTCTCACTATACCTTCTCTAACAACATCCCTAAATACAGTTTGAGCTATCTTTCTTTTTTCTTCCAAAGTATCAGCAGCTTTAACTCTATCCGCAAAATGATTTACAAAGCTAACATCATTTTCAATCATAGTTAAATATGGCTTTGCAGAAATACCACGTTTAATTAACTCATCATTGGATATTTTTACAACAACATCCCCTATATACATTCTACACATCCAACCATCATAGGTATCCTCTGGAGGAACTGTACCGCTAAAACCAAACCTCATTACTGCCCCTGAACTAGCTAAAAGTTTTTGATGGGTAGAGGACTTAGTATGGTGTGCTTCATCAACCATTAATATATCCGTATTCTTATAAAAGTAAGTTATATCCTCATCAACCTCAATTCGTTTCTCCAACGTCTGAACCATAGCCACAACAATATTTCTACGAACATCTCTATCAAATGCCGCCACAAACCCAGTCGGAATACCCGTCAAATCTTCTATCATTGTTCGTAATTGCCGCAAAAGCTCTATCCTTTGTATAAGTATTAAAACCTTAAAATCCTTAAATACTCGGCAAAGACTTGCAATTACGGCACTCTTACCTGAATTAGTAGCAGACTCTATCATACAATTCTTATAATCCAAACAATGTAGTATAGTGTCTTTTTGATAATCACGTAATTCCATACCAATTAATTTAGGTATCATATATTTAAAATCAATCACTCTTCTTTTATCTACTATCTGTTTTTCAGTAAGAAAGAAATTCTCTTTTACTCTATTAAGAAAACCAATAGGGAATTTACCAGAAGGTTTGTAGAAAAAACTCTTAGTCCCATCCCAAATATGCTTTCTATACAACTGCGTATACTTAGCTCCTGGAACTTCTATAGATAAAAACTCCCTCAAATTCTTCAACTCCTCCACTGATGCACCTAAAACTTTACAAAATGATGGGTATACCTCTATAATCATTATCTTCTATCTTTCATAGTACAAGCAACTTTAGCAAAAAACATATTCTCTCTTACTTCTTCCGAGTTAGCTTCTAGCGTTCTCTCCACCATAACTTTTATTTCTTCTCTAGATATACAATCAAAATCGTCCCCCTCCCGTAACAATACATACGGATTAAGTCCTACCTTCAATAATCTTCTATATAACTTATACGAGTTCTCGAACTCACCCGCATCAAGAGCAATAACTATATTCTTAAACCCTACACCCATCAAAGCAAATAACTGCAACTCAGATATATCCATAGACAGCAATGGTATACTTGAATAACCTGCTTGATGAATAGCAATTGAATCGAACACTCCTTCTACCAATAAAACAGTATTTTGGTGCTTATTACCCAAATAGACTGGTAAAAATCTCTTACGCCTAACATCACAATTTATATACTTAAGTTTTGTATCCCGCTCCACAGAACGTCCCGTGAAGAAAACTAGGTTACCAGAAATATCAAACAAGGGAACTATTACCCTGTTAGTATACCTCTTTTTTAGGGTTTCGTCTGTAAAAATCTTCTCATCCCCAAATCGTATTTTATATTCTAAAGCTTCAGGTAAAGTTATACCCCTTTTTCTAAGAAAATCTTCTACGATAAGGGCATTCTTTTTAGTCAACTTATTTAATTCTGTAAATTCACTGAATATTTTTAAGGAGCTTAAATCATTTTCTGTTAACCCAAATGTCTCAACCTCTTTTACGTATTTTTTATATTTTACAATATCCCCTAAAGGAAAGAATTTTGACAAACCACGAAGACTGCCTCCAGCATTACAACACCAAGCATGATACAATCCCTTAGTAGCTGATAACTGAAAATTCCATTTTGGGTTACCGCAAAAGGGGCAGACTTTAATCAAAATTTCCTCTTGACGAACCCTAGTATCCCAACCTAGTAAATTACATGCATTAAGTAATTCGTTCATTGAATCCATCCATTGGCTTTTGCAAATGCCAAATCACTTACTAGCATCTTATCCCAATCAATATATACTTCAATCTCTCTACCAGGTATATGGTCACGATTTTTAACAAAAGTTACTCTCATTCTATGATTAGCTAATTCCTCTTCTGTTTGACACAAAGCTACAACTACATCTGAGGATTGAATTTTACCATAACTATCCGCAATATCTGATTGGGATAGCTTTATTTTATTAAATGAAGCCCTGGTAGCCTGGGATGCCGTTACAACCGCAATTCCCCTAGTTAAAGCAATATTTCTCAAAGCATCTGTTATTAGTTTTAATGCTATATAATTCTCAACCTTATATCCTATCTTAGGAGGCTTTAATAAATCAATATGGTCAACAATTATCATTTTAGGTTCAAAACCATACAAATCCCGCAACCTATCAAGAGCAATCTCAATATCAAATACCCCTATTGTTCCTGTAGGATAATATAAAATTCTACCGGCAGTTTTAGTTAATTTAAAAAATCGTTCAATAGTATTAGACCATTTTTTATCCTCATCATGTAATTCCTGTTTAGTTTTATACGTAACACGTCTATAGAATCTTCGCAATATATCCCTCTCACTCATCTCTAATGAGAAGTAAGCTGCGTCAAACCCATTAAGTAACGCCCCATAAAATAGATTTACCAACATCGATGTTTTACCTCTACCACTATGAGCCATTACACAAAAAAGTTCATTAACACCAAGCCCTCCGTATAAAGCATTATTCAAATCATCTATACCCGTCGGTATTTTCTCCCCCTCCCTAAATTTTATCATAGAAAGAGTTCTCTGCAAATCTCGTATATCTATTCCTAGAGTATCCGGGGAAGTTTTGTAGGTTAAGGAGAAACTCTTTAGCTTATCATAAACATCATCAAAACTATACTTATGAATATTCTGAGCAACATCTAATGTTAATTTCTCAAGACCTTGACGAGTAATCTCCCTACTAAGTATCTCATTACAACCATCCACATCTGATTCAACAACAGTAATTTCTTCCGCATCCTTAATATATTGTAGAGATTTTTGCTTTACCTCCTTAATCAAATCTGAATTGGAGATTGTATACCGCAACTCATCTAGGGTAGGAAGACGATGTGTCTTAGTGTAGATTTCTTGTGCATCATCTATAAGTTTGGTTATGGCTATATCCCCTACCATCAACTTAAATTTATCAATCCACGTTAAGAAAAAGATTTTATTAGTAGATAACAACCGAATAATAAGAGTCCAATTCATTTAGCAACCTTATTTCTGGCAAATCTAAAGTCTTTTTTTGGAAACTCGATTATAGTAGATGATGATACAACCCTACTAGCTACATATTGACCGTAAGAGTTTGTTATAAATTTTATCAAATCTTCTCTGGAGAAATTAGACGTAAATGCTAGTCGTTTTTGCGTATCCCACCTTTCTATAAGTGTATCCCTAAACACCGTATTTTCCATAGAGTCAACTTTAAACACCCTTTCTGTTGAAGTCACATCATCAAGAAACAACCAAGACGCACTCCAATAATCCACAAGTAACTCTCGCATAGAGTGCACTTCTTTTCCAAACCGAACTATCATCTCCGTCATAAAGTCTGAGAAAGTAATAAACAATGCCCCATCCCCGTGTATGTATCCCAGCTTACCAACAAGGGCTTTATATAAGCCCACAAGAAAATGAGACTTACCTGAACCAGGGGAGCCACATAATATTAAGTAATTATGTTTGAAATCTCCGTCTACCACTTGTAAGGCTATTTTTTCCAAATCACTGTAAAGCTCTCTAGTATAGTAATTTTCAAAGTTCACAAGACTATTTTCTTGATGAACTCTAGGTATTCCTGTTACGGTACTAAACGGGGGATATTTTAAATTCATTTTCTAATCTCGCTAAATAAACACATTTACCAAATAATTTTGAATCAACAATATTACCAACCTCTTTCTCCAACTCTTTTTGAGACATCATCTCCCAACTCATCTCTCTGCTACTCAAAGATGCTGTAGCCATATCCTTATAGATTCTAGATATACTTTTTGACTTTAATTTTGTTTTAAGGTAAAACTCCTTTATCAATTTAACATCTACTTTCGTTATGTCTACTCTGGATAGACCACGTATAGCTGGTACAAGTAAAACTTCCTCCCAGCCTTGATATTCCAAATATTGATTGGGGTCTATTTCTCTTACAAACTTTGCAAAGAAGGGTAAATACCAACAAGGCTCGTAGATTATTTCCCGAACCCGTATTTTAATGCAAGTATCTTCATACATACGAACAGCAATTGAATTCAACTGACGGTCAACTAAATTCTTATAAGCTAAATACACATTTACCAATTCATCTAATTTACTATCCGGTAAATCAGTTTTAACAGGTAAATATTTCTCTTTTTTCTCCAACAACCCTAAATACGTTATACTTGGAAATTCGTAACAAAATGTGTAAAGCTGTAGTTTATCTATAGCAGTCAATTCACCAGCTCCTGCCACTACCTTACTTAAAGCTATAGCTGATTTTTTAGATATATCAAACATTAACAACCCCTTATTTATATAGAGCCAAAAAACCTTAAAATACTTTACGTTTTGGCAATATACGGTTCTACCCTAAATACGTTACACTCTTTAGGGAGTTTACTTTTATCCGCTGTAATGTTAAATTGACCAGCCCCACATCCATAAAGTTCCCTAGGAGTCTTTTCTCTAAATGTTAATATACCAAACTCTGTTTTAAAATATAAACAACTACCGCATTTACTATCCATCAAAACCTCCCCCAGTTACTGAGTAGAGTAGAAAGATTACTCAATTTCAAACAATCAAGTAAAAGTAGAACTATTCTGAATGTCATCCTTCTTAACCCTATTTTTTGAGTAACATCATAAAACTGTATCAGTATTTGTTGATAGTATTTTTGTTTCTATCTTCTTGTTTTCTAGAGTTATATTCTGGACGTATTTTTTCTTGTCCAGAATATCTACTCATCGTAGTTTTCTGATACAAGTAATTATTACACATAGTTTGCACCTATTGAGGGATACCCATCAGGAATTAACAAAATTAGTTGCTATTGAGCTAGCAATCGCCCAATACTTCTTCAGTATTGTTTGTTTTCCAAAGCGTGTTTAGTGCTACACAACAAGGGAGAAATCTCTTGTCTCAGTTTATCAAGTCTTTCGTATATTCCCAGTTTCCATCTGACGAAAGTTCCTGACCGCTCTGGTTTCTTTTGCCGTGCTTGTTCAGCCCTCATATTAATAGTGAGCCAAAATCTGCCAAAATACTTTACGTTTTATAAAAATAATTTTTCTATAGTATATTTGCTTATTACATGTTAAGTAATATTGCTCATTTATTGTGCAATATTGAGAAGTATACTAAGCAATATAGAAAGTAAGTTTGCGAAGAGTTTCAAAAAAGAATTAATTCTCAATACCCAAAATAGTTTCATATAGGAGATTTTTTAGTTGTAAGTATACTCAAACCCAACAACTTACAACTATTGCTCAAAACCAAAATAATTAAAATAATCCTTTGATACTTTAATATATGAGTTATACTATTATTGTAGTAAATAGATGCTCTTTACGAAAACCGGGATGAGGTTGGAACTACTAGGGAGAAAAACCTTAGCATGCCACCAGGGATATCCCAGTAAACTTGACAAGCACTCATGGAGATGACAAAGGCGATAAGTGGGACACCTAATCCCCTCAAGAGGAACGGTAAAGACTCTGAACGCCTTTGTCAAATCTTGGAAAAACGGGTTGGTTCTAGCAAACCTGCCCGTCCCTAATGCTACTAGATTGCTGGCTTCGGATATAGAAACGGAGAATAACATGATGAGATTATTTAATGAAGAAACCGGAAATATGTCAGAAGCAATTGAGCAACGAGTTAAAAACGGTGATTTATTTTTAGGCGATGTTGTTAATTATTTCACTAAAAAAATCCACCAACGTAATGTTCAAATAGCAGACTTAAGACAGCAAGTTGAAAAGCTCCAAAGATTCAATAATGAATTAGGTGCTAATGGCGTCAAAAAAAGAGCTTGGAGTTATTCATCACCTAATAAAGTCATTATTGAGTTTCGTACGTCAGAAGAAGCACATAGATTTATGGATGCTTCTTTAAAGGATTAACGCCTAAACCGCACACACAACCGTATCCAAGCCAGCAATTTAGCGGTCTAAAGTCCGCATAGAAGCAGATAGGGGATTAAAGAATCGCTATATTAAGGTAATACCAAAAAAGGAGAATACGATGACGAACCAGACTGATGTAAATGTAATTAAAGTTGATTTAGTATCACCAATAGTTTTGAGTGAACGTGGTAACGATTCAGATGTGATAGTTCGTGTTAAAGAAAAAGATTATAAAGCTGCTATTCGTTCAAGATATCAGTATTCAAATGGTCAAACGGTTCATCTAGTATTCATTGAAGGTTTCGATGAGGAGAAGATGAAGGTCTTAGGAGTTACTTTTGATACGTCTGATGTTATTAAAGCCCACAAAGCCAAAGTAGAAGAAAGAGAAGCTCTACGTAAAGCTGCTGCAATAGAAAAACATAAAGTAGTGTATCAAAATTGGAGTGAACTAGCTAGCACTTTAAAGTTAAAACTACAGTATACTTTAGAAGAGTACCTAGAGAAACCTGGTTTTATTTCCCTAGCGAAAGAAGAAGTATATAATGGCTTCAATATTAAGGTAACAGTTTCTAAAGATGGGTTGTGGTGGGAGGTTAGAAAAAATGGCTCCTACAATAGAAAAGATATTCGCAAAACACAATCGTCAACTAAGTTGGTTGAGTTAATTCGTAAGCAACTAGAAGAAGCAAGATTTGAAGTTGACTCTCAAATTAGGTCGAAGAATACTTCAAAGGAGCTTCTCAAGAATGCCAAAGGAACTTTTGGAGAAGATATTACTGAAGGCTCTTACGGATATAGAGCTGGTAATGATTATCGTTACGAAAAGGTATTTGAGCTTAAATTTGGGGAGTCTTGGCATTCTCCTAAAATTCAATTCAGAGCTTATGGAGACAATAAGTATATCATCAAAGCTATTGATGGTTGCTACTCTGAAGCGGATATCAAGGCTATATTAAACGTAGTTAGAAACGCAAAAGCGTAGGAGGTCTACGTGTCTAAGCAAAAGCTCAATTGGTGCTCGAAGTGCAAGGAGAAGTCTGTTATTATTAAGGTATATGTCAGAAAAAGCGATAACACG
>Ga0315284_10005984_pt1 | contig 17311 bp, 15 predicted proteins | sample YL17G09_16_MG_FD_203696 | JGI IMG/M metagenome (GOLD analysis project Ga0315284, IMG submission 203696) | Sediment microbial communities from Yellowstone Lake, YNP, Wyoming, USA - YL17G09_16 | ecosystem: Environmental > Aquatic > Freshwater > Lake > Sediment | place: USA: Wyoming | collected...
AGAAGACGTCCGATTCCGCCGGCGCGGAACAGGTTTTCACGGCGGGCGTGACCGCGAAGCCGATAGATTCACTCAATGTGGACGTCGGCTACGGCACGCTCGAAAACAAGGTCGTAGGCAGCCAGACCAGCGCCGACGTGAAGGTCACCGCCACGCCGATCAAGCAGGTGGCCGTGCAGGCGGGCTATTCGGGCGTCGATTCGACGAAGCTGGGCGAAACCACCAAGACAAGCATCGCGATCCAGGCCGCGCCCGCGAAAAACGTCCAGATCAAGGGCAGCGCGGCGGACACGGTGGTCAACTCCAACACGCAGTTTCAGAGGGATTTGAGCCTATCAAGCACGCCCGCCTGGTTCGCCAAGCTGACAGCGCTTTTCTCGCAGAAGGGCATCAACAGCCTCGACGACGTCACCAAGGGCGCCGAACTCCAACTTCTGCCCTCCAAACGCGCCCGCCTGAGCGCCGGCTGCAAATACGCGGAGGCGGGGCCGCGCGTTCTGACGGTCTATGACTACGCGGCGGACACCAAGCCCTGGGATTTCCTCAGCGTCGTGGGAAGCTATCGGCAGCGCGAGTTGAAGGCCGGTGATGCGCCGAACTCGGCCGCGGCTACGATGTCGCTCGCGCCGGCTCGTTACTTCGCGTTCAAGGGCGAGTATCAGTCGAACCCGGAGGACAAGGACGGCCAGGTGCAGAGCTTCAACAGCGCGTCTGTAGGGCTCACGACGCAGATCGGCACGGTCGGACTGGAGACGAACTACTTTACCAAGAACGAGTATGCGGACGATAGGCTCTCGGACGAGCGGAAAGTGGGGCTGGCGGTACCGATGTTCGGTCACGGCCGGCTGACCACCGGATACAGGCTCGGACGGCTTCTGGACGGCTCGGAATCGGCGAGCAGGACCTACCTGCTGGGCTACAGCCACGCCGTCGGCTCGGATTTCAGCCTGTCGCTTACCGGATGCTACACGCAATACCTGCTCAACAGAATGCTCCAGCCGGAGAAGACCGAGGTGAGCGCCGAAGCAAGCCTCGGAGCGAGATTCTAGCCCGCGTCAGTTATGTCATTCTGAGCGAAGCGAAGAATCTCGGAGATTCTTCGCTTCGCTCAGAATGACAGTTCAAGGAGGAAGCTTTATGCCGCAGTCGGAAGTGCACCCCATTCAGGGCGCTTGCCAGCATATGCGAGGTCGCTACAAACTCCAGCCCTCGCGCAAGTCCCCGTTTCCAGAGAGACGGTTCATCCGCTACGAGTGCGAGCGCGGCCACGAGATCGCCGAACAGGGCGATGAGGACATGGACAAATGCCTCAAGCAGCAGACCGGCTGCTGGAAGGAAGAGTGACGCTTGGGGCCAGACGGGCGCTATAAGGTAACCACGTCCTTAGCCGTAGCAACTTGGACCCGCCCCGGCCGTTTGCATTATGTCATATTGTTATCTGCAAGGGGTTGACAATCCGCCAATCCGCGGATATACTCCAGTTGAATAAGCCCGTGCAGTACCCGATCGGCTAACAGCGGTTCGAAGTAGTGCTCCGGGCTTTTTGTGTAAGGCATGATTTGTGCAGCGATTAGACGGGAGGGCAATATGAAGAACTATACTAGTCTAACCGTGGTGTGTTTGGTTGCGCTCCTGTCAACAAGCGCGGCGGCAGTCTCGGCCAGGTGGAGGTCATAATGAGGAGAATGTGGTTTGTCTTGCTGCTGGTAGCCCTATGTGGCGTGAATCAGCATACGGATGCGGCAACCCTAGAGGCCGGGTGGTACGTTGATCTTTGGCATGTTGGAGGATGGTATCTGCCGGCGGGGAGTCATGATCCCCCTCCTGAAGGGATGTGGTTTCCCGCTGGTCAAACAGGCCAGCAGGGGCCACTGCTGGTTGAGCATCCTTGGGCGGATGAGGTCAAGGTCATTATCACGGAGGACGCGCAGGTCACCCCAGGTACTGTCCTCTGGGAAGACTATGGGCTGCTAACGGGATCCTCGGCTGTACCAAGTTGGGATGTGACGTGGTGGAAGTGGAGGCGGGATTACGACGCAACTCAGATCAGACTGCTGGTGTATTTCCGACGCCCCGACGGCAGCGAGGAGCCATGCGCGCAGATAGACCCAGGTCCGTCGTCCAGTTATGATATCGACCCTGGCGGCTTGGTTCCACTGGCATCCCGACCCCTTCCTTCGGACACGCAACTCGTCTTTCGTCTGCAAGCTGTGCCGGAACCTGGGAGCGTAGTGTGTCTGGCGACCAGCTTGCTGCTTGTGAGTTTGTGGAGGAGGAAACAATCTTGCTAAGATTTATAAAGGTTGTAACGCTCCTTGTTGTACTGCTTGCCAGCCTGCCTGTGAGAGCCGCAATCAGGCCGCAAAACGTCGTGGTGATCTATAATACCAACGAGCCCATGTCGCTCGCCGTAGCTCAATACTACTGTAGCAAAGCAGAGATCCCTGCGTCCCACATGATCGGGGTCAGCGCGATCAAGGACCATGACTACATCGTAGCCTCCTCTACTGATGAGTACGATGGGTCGGGCGGAATAAAGGATGTGATTGAGAATGCTCTGCTGAACAGCGGATTGGGACTTACGTCCGCAAACTACGCGACCGATCCCATGTAGGTAATACTGCTATGTTACGGCATGCCCTTCAGGATTACGTACCACACGCCCGGCAACCAAGACGTCAAGTACTCACTAGACTCGTACCTAACCGCGCTGTTTTCTGATGATTGCGGCCCCGAAGACGCCTGGTTCTGGTATAGCGGTACCGAGAACCCGTACCGTGGCTGTGACACCGAGTTCTCGGTGGCCCGAGCAAACGGGCAGACTTTGTTCGAGGGCAATCGGAGGATGCGCTATCTTGTGTGCCGCTTGGACATGTACGATGATGTGATCGACCCAACGTCCTACGGCAACATTCCGCATTACGTCAAGCGCATGATAGACGACTCGGCACGATCTGCGGGTCAGACGGGCACATTCGTCATTGATAAGGACTGGAACCCGGACCCGGACCTGCCTGCCTATACCACATACAGCGGCTATCCAGACGCACAGGCGGCACTGCTCCAGACGCTCGATAGCTCACAAGTTTTGTTCGATGCCACCGCGCCCGTCACATACCTCGGCCTGACGGGTGTAATGGGCTACACCAGCTTTGGCATGCACGATCGCGACATTGTTCAGCAAACCATGTTTGGCCGGCCGGGGTTCACCTGGCAACCTGGCTCGATTGCGACAATAAACGAGTCGGGAGCGTTGCAACAGTTGCACTCGCCCCAGCACGCCTACGGCTTCCATGCCCCGGTTGCCACGGGAGATGTTGGCGATCCGCGAGAACTCAACGTATATGTGTACTACCAGGCTGGAAATGTGCGCAAGAACTACGTTGGCTATGTCATCAAGCTCTATGACCAGGTTTGGCCGAACCCGTTCATTACTCAGGCCACGGTGGATTCCACGGGCTTAGCCAGTTTCGACCTCGAGTCATTTTCATGGCCGACAAGTCATCAGATTCAGATACGTCTCTTCTACCCGCCGGATGATATCTACCACGCCGTCGAGTTGGTGTATTGGGGCTATGGGAATGAAGGCACAGCAGTCTGGAACAACTTCTCAGCCGGCAAGAGCACCTCCGTTAACGCGTATCTCGCCAGGCAGTGCAGCGGCGAATACATCTGTGAGGGTGCGTCAGCGGTCATTGGTGCCGTCTCCGAGCCCTACATTCCTATCGCACATGAGGAATATCTCTTTCCGATGTATGTTAAGGGCTACGGCTGGGCGGAATCTGCCTATATGTCTGCGGATCGTATCATGTGGAAGTGCACGGTCCTCGGCGATCCCCTGATGGCTCCGTATGGATGTGCGTCCGGAGTCAAGCAGAAGAAGGACGGTGTATCCGTGACCACCTCTCCGTTGATCGCCACTGTGGCGTCCGGCGTGGTTGGCACGAGCATCTGTTATGTCCAAAGCCAGGACAGGGTGACCGGCATTCGCGTCCAGACGACCGATACCGTCACCGAGGGCGATCTGGTGAGCGTCAGCGGCACGCTGGGAACCAACTCTGATGGCGAAAGGGTTATCACGTCGGCGACCGTTCGATCACTTGGGGCCGGGACCCCGGCCAAGCCGCTTGATCTGGTCAACCGCGACCTCGGAGGAGGCGATTGGAACTACAACTCCTCAACCGGAGCAGGTCAGCAGGGAATGACCGGCAGGGTGGGACTGAACAACATCGGTCTGCTTGTCCGAACAACAGGGTGTGTTTCTGATTCCAATGACACGGCTAAGACCTTTAACATAGACGACGGCTCTTTCCTCGGCCCTATCAAGGTCGCAGCTCCGTCCACGGTCACCGTTCCGTCAGATGGAACGTACGTGGGCGTTACCGGGCTTAGCTCCTGCGAAACGCAGAGTGGAAACGTCGTGCCTGTCCTGCTTACTCGTTGCCAAGATGATAGGAGAGACTATGGCGAGTGCAGCTTGTCCGGCGGCGGCTCGCGGGGCAATGCACCGAATCGCTCACAGCCGGAGGAGCCTATCGGCGAACCGACCGATACGGTCGCGTGGGCGCTCAGCCAGAACGATGGCACGCCGGTCACCGTAAAGGCGTGCAGCGTTCTTGAGTCCTCAAGCAACGGGCTTGTGATCAGCGACGGATGGATAAGCGGCGCGGCGTCGATCCGAGTGCCGGGCAACTGGGCAGTCGATGAGTGGTCAACGGTCGATGTCACCGGCGCAGTAACCACACTGCCCGACAGGACTCGCGCGATCACCGCCAAGCAGGTTCTTATCTACACCGCTTCTATGGGTAGACCCTTCACCTTCCCGCTTCCGTGGTTGCGGAATACTGCGGGGCAACTGGTAGATGACTGGCCGTACAAACGGGTGCCAAGCAGGCGTTCTCCATAATGGATATAAGGCCTTGAGCCACCAATGTGCCCCGGCTCAAGAAAGCAATCCGCGGCACGAGCAAAAAAGAGGCCCCGCGAAAGCGGGGCCTTTCGCCGCTTAGTCCCCATATTTCCTTAGCATCCCGTCCAACCCCTCTCTCAGCAGCACGGCTTCGCCCACGCCCTCCTTCTTCGCAAGCTGCGATAGCCTCGCGAGCTGCGCCTGGGTATAGTGGCTGGTCTTGGTGACCATACGTTCCTCTTTGGCCAGGCACACCTTGTTGCGGCCGGTGGTCTTCGCGCGATAGAGGGCGTCGCTGGCCTTCCTGAGCACGTCCTGCGGGCGAGTGCCGTCCTCGGGATATGTCGCCACGGCGGCGCTGAACGTGACGGGGACAGACATCTTACCGCCGCCCACCTCGATCTCTTGCTTGCCGGAAAATGCGACACGTTCGCGCTCCAGCGTCAGGAACGCGTCTTCCTTCTCCACGCCCGGCATGAGCATAACGAACTCATCCCCACCGTTCCTGAATGTGTGCCGGAACAGCGACTGCCCCTCCACGCCCAGTTCCGACAGCCGGCGCGCCGTCAGCCGCAGGACCTCATCTCCCGCATCCGTGCCATGCTCGCCATTGAGGCGGCCGAACTCATCCAGGTCTATCAATGCGATAGACACGCTGCGGTCGGACTCCGCAGCCTTCGCGATTTCTGCGGCAAGAATCCCCAAAGGGTCCTCCCCGGAGATCTGCTCGAGAATGCCGATACCTGTGTCAGCAGCAGTTCGCAACTTGATGCACCTCCATATACATATACGAGTAGATGTATCAACAGTATACCATACAGCAATATGTATTGCAACAGCTTTTTTCGGTGTTCCCAGGAATCGAGGATCGGGCTATGGCCACGACAAGAGGCAAAAAAGAGGCCCCACGAACGTGGGGCCTTTTCCAAGGGTTTGGTGTTTGCTAGGCTATGTTTTCTGGGCGAATCCTGCCTTGTTTGAGGCTGTGCGTTTGGAATGCTTTGCCGGAACGGGCTGCAGGTCATCGGTTTCGACGACGGCGTAGCCGCTGCTGATGACCGAATCCGTCACCCTCATTCCCCTGCTCACGGATGATCCCACGCCTATCACGCTGCGCGCGACGTAGGCCCCCTCACCGATACGCGCGTTGGCCCCGATCACCGTGTGCGCGCCAAGGACAGCGTTGCGCCCTATCGACGCCCCGCTGCCGATGAAAACCGGGGATGAGAGCCCGACGCTGGGGTGGACGTTCACTCCATTGCCGACCCATATCCCTTCTCCGGCGTGTATGGCGGGCAGATCGAGATGAATCCTTCCCTGCAGCGCATCGAAGTGAGCGTTGCGATATTGCAGCATGTCGCCCACGTCGCACCAGTAACCTTCCGGCTCAAACGCGTATACCGGCTCCAGGTTTCTCAGCAGCCTGGGGAACAGGTTTATGGCAAAATCCTGAGCTTCATCATACGCAATGCTGCTCAGGCACTCGGGTTCGAGAACGTAGATCCCCGTGCTGACGGTATTGGTGAACACCTCGCGTGTGCGAGGTTTTTCGATAAACCTGGACACCCTTCCACTCCCGTCGCGCTCCACCATCCCGAACTGCGTCGGGTCATCGACCTCGTGGACCACTATGGTCGCAATGCCCGACGCCGACTTGTGCGCGTCTATTGCCGAACGCAGATCGAAGTCCGTGATGATGTCCCCGCAGATCACCACAAACGTGCCCGTTATCATCTCGCGCGCGAGCTTGACGGCCCCGGCGGTCCCCATCGGCTCGCTCTCCACGGAGTAGCGGATGCTCACCTGCCAGCGCGAGCCATCGCCGAAATAACGGACGATGTCGGCTGCCGCATGGGAGGTGGTGATGATGATGTCTCGAATATCATGCTTGGCAAGCAGCTTGACTGCGTATTCAACGACCGGGCGGTCGAAAAACGGCATCAGAGGCTTGGGGATGTGCGAGGTCGCGCAGTAAAGGCGGGTTGCGTTTCCGCCCGCGAGGATCACAGCTTGCATCGTGCAAAAAGCCTCCTTTCCGTTCGTTAGAGATTATCGGACTTGAGCCGGACGATCTTAAGCCTTGCGGAAGCGGTGGGTAAATGATATAATCCCGCCGGCTGCTAAGTGATTGACGGCGTCCAACTTGCACGTCGTCATGCTGAACTTGAAGGGAGCTTGGATCATGGGAACAATACGACGCTACATCGGGCCGATCATCCTCGGCATCATCGCGCTTCTGATCATCTTTGGCGGAGCGCTGGTCACTCTATACACCGACTGGCTCTGGTTTTCCAACCTGGGCTACGCGCGCGTGTTTACGACAAGGCTGCTTACGCAGGTCAAGATCGGGGTGTTGTTCGGCGTAGTGTTCTTCGCGATCATCTACGGCAACCTGTGGTATGCCCGCCGCATCGCTCCGCCCACGCCTCCGGCCGGCTTCGAACAGCAGCTTCTGGAACGGCTGGGCAGGCTGGCAAGGCGGGGGATCGGGATTCTGCTTTTTGCCGGCAGCGTTGTGGTTTCGGTGCTGGTCGGGCTTGAGTCCGCGACCCACTGGCAGCAGTGGCTGATGTATGCCCACGTGACCCCGTTCGGCAGCACGGATCCCGTCTTCGGCAAGGACATCGGCTTCTACGTGTTCCAGCTCCCATTCCTGAGCTACTTCTACCATTGGCTCTTCTTTGCGCTCGCCGCATCGACAATTGCGGCGATCGGGCTGCACTACGCCGACGAGGCGATCGAGGTCTTCGGCAACACCCTGCAGTTCGCGCCGAAGGTAAAGAGCCACGTTTTCACGCTGATCGCTGCGATGTTCTTTCTCAAGGCTTGGGGCTACCGGCTGGCGATGTATGACCTGCTGTTTGCCAGAGGCAATCTCTTCGACGGCGCGGGCTATACGGAAGTCAACGCCAACCTGCCCGCCCTGTGGATTCTGCTCGTCGCCACGATCATCGGGGGGCTGATGGTGCTTGCCAACATAAGGCGGCGCGGGCTCGGCCAGGCCGTCGCGGCGCTGGTGGGGCTGGTGGGGTTGTCGATAGTGGTCGGCAGCATCTATCCGGCCTTCGTGCAGCGCTACAGCGTGCAGCCAAACGAGCAGCAGGATCAGTCGCCCTACATCAAGCGAGCGGTCGCCGCGACCCAGGAAGCCTACGGGCTGACCGAGATCGCTGTCAGGGCGTTCGCCGCCGAAACACAGCTTTCCGCCCAGCAGATCGAGGCCAACCAGGCCACCATCGAAAACATCCGCCTCTGGGGCAAGAACCAGCTTCAGGCGCAGTATAATCAGCTTCAGACAGTCCAGCAGTACTACCATTTCCAGGACATGGATGTCGATCGCTACTGGCTGACCGATCGCAAGACCGGCGAGAAACGCTATCGTCAGGTCTGGCTCGGCGCCAGGGAGCTCAAGCAGTCTCAGCTTCCCGAGACCACGCGGACGTGGATCAACCTGTATCTCAAATACACGCACGGCTATGCGTTCTGCATGAGCCCCGTCAACGAGATCAGCCTCGAAGGCAAGCCGCTGTTTTTCGTCATAGACATTCCCCCTCGGGCTAACGTCGATCTACCGCTCAAGCGCATGGGAGTCTACTTCGGCGAGCTTACCGATGACTTCGTCTTCGTCAAGACCAGCGCGGAAGAAAACGACTATCCGACCGGCAGCGGAAGCGTGCCGACCACGTACAAAGGCGACGCCGGCATCAGCGTGGGGGGGTTCTGGCGCAAGCTGCTGTTCGCGCTGAGGTTCTCGGACGTCAACGTCCTGCTTAACGAGAACATCGGGCCGGAGAGCAGGCTGCTTATGCGCAGGGAGATTGGGGAGCGGATTGGGACGCTGCTTCCGTTCCTGCAGTTCGACAGCGATCCCTACCTGGTTGCGGTCAACGGCAATCTCTACTGGATGCGCGACGGCTACACGCACACCAGCGCCTACCCATATTCCAAGTACGCCATCGCGTGGGGCTACGAGTTCAACTACATCCGCAACTCGGTGAAGATCGTGGTCGATGCGTATACGGGCAAGGTGGATGCCTATATCATCGAGGAACCTCTGCCCGACCCACTCATCCGCACGTACGACAGGATGTTCCCCGGCATATTCAAGCCGTTCTCGGCGATGCCCAAGCAACTCCAGGCCCACATCCGCTACCCGGAGGACCTCTTCAGCATACAAACCGCCGTCTACGCGCGCTACCACTACAGCGCCGACCGGCCCCAGGACTTCTACGGCAACAGCGACCTCTGGGAGATTCCGCGTGCCGCCAACCTTACAGGCAGCCTCACCGAGGAAGCGCCGTACATGGAGCCTTACTATGTCATCATGAAGCTTCCCAAAGGCTCGAGCGAGGAGTTCATCCTGATGACGCCATACGTCCACTCCGGCGTGCGCAGGAACATGGTCGCGTGGATATGCGCGCGGTGCGATCAGCCCAAGTACGGCGGGCTGGTGCTCTATCAGCTTCCCACCAAGAACGTCAACGGCCCGCAGCAGGTGGCCACATTCGCCAGCCAGGATCCGATCATCTCGCCGCAGTTGTCGCTGTGGAACCAGGAAGGCTCCAAGGCAGTGACCGGCAACCTGCTGGTGATTCCGGTCGAGTCGTCGTTCCTATATGTTGTGCCGCTGTATCTGGTTTCCTCGACGAGCGGGACCGAGATTCCGGAGATGAAGCGGGTGGTGGTTGCGCTGGGTGACCAGGTGGCGATGGCCCGGACCCTCAACGACTCCCTCTCGGCTCTGGTCGGCGAACCCATCTCCGCACCCGCCCAGGTCGGTGTTGCCGCCGGCGCGCCCGGCAAACCCGGCGCCAAGCCGCAGCCCGGCGCGAGACCGGTCGTCGCGGCGGGCGCCGATGTCGCCGCGCTCGTCAGCCAGGCGAACGCCCAATACGCCAAGGCTCAGGACGCCCTGCGCGCCGGCGACTGGACCGAATACGGCGCCCAGATGAAAGGGCTTGAGAAGACACTCAAGGATTTGAAGGCGAAGGTCAGGTAGAGTCGAAAGTCGAAAGTCGAAAGTCAAAGGCGGCGATGTTTCGGGATTTCGGATGTGCATGGGCTTGCGGGCTGATCTGTGGTCAAGACGAAGCGGCGAGCCCTGCATTGCGCGCCATCGAAATCCCGAAACAGCACTCGTGATCCATCACGCCGACATCGAGTTACTTGAATGTGCGCATGCGGTCAGGCGCAAGATCGCGAGGTACAGCAGGGGCCTGCTGGAGATTCTCGGCGACGATCTGGTGGGTGTCTGCCTGTATGGTTCTCTCGCCCGTGGCTGCCATAACGGGGCGACTAGCGACGTGGATATGATCGTTGTGGTCAGGGGGAATTGCTCTGAACTGGATGAGTCACGCGTCCTCGAGCTTCATCGCAATTCGGCGATACTCATAGATGCGAAGTTCGTTACTGAGGACCAGATGCATCTTGATGCGTTCGCGCCGCCAGTCGAGTTCCTTCTGAAATTGATTGATGGCTGGAAGATTGTCCACGTTCCCGAAGGCAGACGCGACTTCCTGTTGGACAGGCAGGATGCGTTCGAGGCCGGCGTATGGCTGGTCGGCCCCACGGTTGCCGATCTGCTGCGGCCCGTGCCCTGGCCGTTGATTGCGGAGAGTCTCGATTATCTGTATCCGCACATTGTCACACACTTCAAGAATCCAGTGCTCATGTTGTGCCGAGTCGCTTATGCCTGGACCCATCGCGAACTGTGTTCCAAAAAGCGCGCGGGCGAATGGGCGATGGTCGAACTGGACGCGCAATGGGCCTCGACACTAGAGACCGCGCTGGCTGAGTACGCGGCTGGGTGCGCGAAGTCATCCATATCCGCGGATGAAATCCAGGCGTTCGAGGGCTACTGCTCGGGTCTGCGATGTTTCGGGATTTCGGACGTGCTCGGGCCTATAGGCTGATCTGTGGTCGAGACGAAGTGGGGAGCCCGGCATTGTGCGCCATCCAAATCCCGAAACAGCATCCTCGACCTGCTGACTTCCGACGGCGAATGTGCTATCATTATGATAGCAGAAGACTCGTAGGAGGGCAATATGGCTCAGGTACTCATACGCAATCTTGACGATTCGACGGTCAAGACACTCAAGCAACGGGCGAAACGACACGGCCGGTCGCTTTCCGCGGAGGTCAGGACGATCCTGCAAGAGACGGTGAACGCCTCGGATGACTGGAGGACGCAGGTCGAGCGCGTGCGCTCTCTTTTCGAAGGTCGTCAATTCTCCGATAGCTCGGACCTGGTACGGGAGGATCGCGAGCGATGAGCCGGTTGGTGGTTGATGCCAGCGTGGCAGTGAAATGGTTCCTGTCCGAAGCTCACTCGCAGCACGCCCGCTCGATCCTTGACGGCGACCACGACATGCTTGCCCCCGATCTTCTGATTGCCGAATTCGGCAATGTGCTTTGGAAGAGGATACGCGCCGGAGATATCACCGAAGAAGAGGCTGCCGCGGCCCTGAACGGTCTGCTGGTGACGCCTCTGCAGCTTCGTTCGTCAAGCGCCCTGATCGTGCCTGCGCTCGACATCGCCAACCGGATGCAGCGCTCCGTGTACGACGCGTTGTACCTCGCTCTGGCTGTGACGGAGAACGCGCGCCTGGTGACAGCGGACGGCAAGCTGTTCGACGCTCTATCCGCGACGCCTCTCTCGCAGACCTTGCTGTGGGTCGGCAGTCTCGGCAAAGATGGGTTGCCCGCCTGACCAGTAGATCTCCACTGCATCTCCACGGGCGCTTGTCGCCCGCGGGTCGCGCCGCACAGTCGAACGCATGTTCGTCACATCAGACCGCCAGTTACCCCGAAAGAAAAAAATCCGTAAACATTTTGCCCCAACCCTATTGACACGCTCCCAAGCCGACAGTATACTGATACCGCTCTGATTGGCAAGTTCTTAGTAACTAGAAGGTAAAGCAACCGCAAGAACTTGCCATAATACGATCATGTTGGCATGCAGTTAGCATGCTGATATAATCTTACTGGAGTTAAGGCGAAGGGCTGGCAGGCAGTGTTTGTTGGCACCTACAAGCATAGTCTAGATACCGCGGGCAGGGTTGTTGTGCCCCTTGATTTCAGGCTCAGCCTGAGCACGACGTTCTATGTCGCCAAGGGCTTGGGCTGCCTGTGCATCTTCACCAGGGACTGGGCGCGCAAGATCGAGGAAGAGCTCAACCTGGTCGCAAGCCCGCTTGCGCAACTGCTCAATCCCGAGGTTTCCCGGCTCCACCGACATTTCTTTTCGGGGATGAGCGAGGTCGGCACCGACAAGCAAAATCGCGTTCAGCTCACACCCGAGCATCGGCGCTATGCCGGCATCATTGACGATGCGGTCATCTGCGGCTGCGGGGACTATATCGAGGTGTGGTCGCCGCTGGCGTTTGCCGACTACGAGAAAACCAACGGCAGAGTGGAGGACCTGATCCGCTCGGGCCAGGCGCTGCTGCCGCCAATCGCGCCTCGCCAGCCTGGAGAAGGCGATGCGGGAGTTCCACCGCCCGGTCCTGCTTAGCGAGGCAATCGCCCTGCTCGAGGTCAAGCCGGGCGGCGTTTATCTGGATGCGACCCTTGGCGGGGGTGGACATGCGGCCGAAGTGCTGAAGCGGATCGGGCCGAGCGGCACTCTGATCGGCATCGATAGGGATCGGGAGGCCGTCGAGTATTCCCGCAAGCGGCTCGAGGGCACGGCGGGCAGGAAGATTCTCGCGGAAGCTAACTTCCGCGATCTACGTTCGATCCTTGACATGCACGGCATCGCGGATCTGGACGGGGCGATATTCGACCTCGGGGTTTCATCGCATCAATTGGATACTGCCAGAGGATTTAGCGTGCAGCGCGATGAGCCGCTCGATATGTGCATGGGCACGGACGCCCGGAGCGCGGCGGAGATCGTCAACCAATACCCCGAGGTCGAACTCGCCCGGATCATCCGCGACTACGGAGAGGAACGCTTCGCGCGGCGCATTGCCCGCTCAATCGTGCGGCGGCGGGCGGCGCAGCCGATTCGCACGACGGGAGAGCTGGCGGAGGTTGTCGTTTCCGCGATTCCGCCCGCCCGCCGCCGGCAGGACATCCATCCTGCCACTTGCAGCTTCATGGCCATCAGAATCGAGGCAAACGCCGAGCTGGAGGCCATCGAGACAGCAATCCCGGCGGCGGTCGATGCGCTCAAGGTCGGAGGCGTGCTGGCCGCGATATCGTTCCATTCGCTCGAAGACAGGCTGGTCAAAACGATCCTGCGCCGATTGAGCGGGCGATGCGAGTGCCCGCCGAGAATGCCTGAATGCCGGTGCGGCGCGCGCAAGGTGGTCAAGGTGCTTACGGCAAAGCCGGTTACGCCAAACGCCGACGAGATCGAGATCAACCCGCGCAGCCGGAGCGCCAAGCTCCGCGCCGCGATAAAGATAACTTAGCAGGTCCGACTTCGAACTTCGAACTGCGAACTTCGAACCTCGAACCTCAAACAACGAGGGTGGAAAATGGCATCTGCTATCGCTCGTGCACAAACGGTTGAAAAGGTCAAGCCCGCTCCGGTCGATCGGAAGCGGCCCGCGCGCGGACGTACCAAGCGCCGGATGAAGGCCAGGGTCTCGCTGGTCTCGATGGCCATGCTCTTTGCGATCATGGTCGCGCTGCCGTTTGCCTACACCACCATCTACGCCAAGCTCACCGCGACCGGCTATTCCAAGAGCGACTACGAGGTCCTGCGCTGGAAAGAGCAGGTCGATAACGAGCGGCTCAACGTGCTCAAGGATCGCACCGCGAGCTACAGCCGCATCAAAGCCGGCGCACTGAAACTTGGGATGGTCCGGGCGCAGAAGTTCGACTATCTCGATCAAACCCAAACCGTCGCCAGCAGATAGGTGATTGCCGTGACTACGAGGCACAGAGGATCAGTCAGAAAGCGGACGTTTGCGCTGTTGGTGGTGCTTACGCTTCTGTATCTGGCCCTGGGCGCGCGGCTGGCGTATGTGCAGGTGTTCAAGAAAGCCGAGTTGGAGGGCTGGAGCAAGCAGATTCGCTATCGCGAGAACAAGCTCCGGGCCTGTAGGGGATGCATATATGACCGCGACAAGCGCGTGCTGGCTGTCAGCATACAGTCGGCGACGATCTACGCTCACCGAGACGAGCTCAAGGACATACCCGAAACCGCGCGCAGAGTGGCGGAGATGCTTCGGATGGATCGAGAAGCCGTCGAGCGCAAACTCCGGGGCGATGCCGCCACGATCTGGCTCGCTAAAAAAGTGCATCCGTGGATCGGACGCGAGATCGCGCTCGGATACAAGGTGACTGTCAAAAAGAAGATCAGGGGCCGCTATAAGGACGTGGTCGTGCGCGAAAAACTGCCCGGCATCGGCGTGCAGTGGGACACCAAGCGCGTGTATCCCGCCGGGACAATGGCGGCGCAGGTGCTTGGCTTTGTCAGCGAGGCAAAAGACGGCAACGAGGGTCTGGAACGCGTGCGCAACAACGCGCTGACCGGCGCCGACGGCCTGATGACCACGGAGTTGGACGCCCGCCGGCGGGACATCCCGCAGAGCCGCCATACGGTTCGCGAACCAGTCAACGGCAAGGACATTGTCCTGACCATAGACTCGACCATCCAGCAGATCGCCGAGGAGGCGCTTGCGAAGATGGCCGAGACGTATCACCCGGAGAGCGCGTGCGCCGTTGTGCTGCAGCCGAAAACGGGCCAGGTGCTGGCGTTGGCCAACTACCCGTTCTTCGACCCGAACTCGAAAGCGAAAACCGACCCGGATCTATGGCGCAACCGCGCCGTGGCCGATCTATACGAACCGGGAAGCACGTTGAAAGTCGTGACAGTAGCAGCCGCCGTCAACGAAGGGATCGACCCTCACGCGGTCGTTGCGTGCTGCGCCAAGAAGGAAAGGATCAAGGGGGGCTGGATTCCGTGCAGTGTCCACAGGCCCTTCCTAAACGGCCACGGCTCGGTGGACATGTATAAGATCATCCAATACTCCTGCAACATCGGAGCTTCGCATCTTGCGATGAAGCTGGGCGCCAAGAAGCTCCACGGCTACGAGAAAGCGTTCGGGCTGCTCGATAGGCCCAAATCCGGGTTTGGCCGTGAGGCGGTGGGCTATATGCTCCCGCCCAACAACTGGCGGCTTATCAAGCTTGCCGATGTTGGGTTCGGGCAGGGCATCAATGTGACGCCGCTTCAAATGGCGGCGGCTTACTCAGTGATCGCTAACAGTGGGGTCTACGTGGAGCCGACGGTCATCAAGGAAGTGATGAACGCGGACGGCTCCGTTGAGAGGTTCAAGCCCGCCAAGTCCAGGAGGGCGATATCGCGCGAGGCCGCTGCCGAGCTTACGAAGATGATGGTTCAGTGCGCCGAAAAGGGAACCGGCAAGCCTGGCCGCATCCCGGGCCGAACGATCGCCGGCAAGACGGGCAGCGCGCAGATATCCAAGCCGAAGGGCGGCTATGAGTCGGGCGCGTTTGTGGCGTCGTTCATGGGATTTGCGCCGGTCTCGAACCCGAGGCTCGTGATTGTGGTTGTGGTAAGGCGGCCTCAGGGCTCGCATTGGGGCGCCACGGTCGCGGCGCCGGTGTTCCGCGAGATAGGCGAGAACGCCCTGGCGAACATGAGGGTCCCGCTGGACGCGCCCACAAATCCGAAGCCGATCCCGCGGCCGGTGGGCAGTGGGAAAGGACTGGTTTGACACACTCACTCCCTCCAATGGGGAGAGGGTAAGTTGCAGCCTACCCTCTCCCCCCCCTTTCAAAGTAGAGGTTGGAGGTTAGAGGTTAGAGCTTAGATCGGACTGGTGGAGTTGACCACCCATAACTGAACAAGGACAACAGGGCGGTGTTTCGGGATTTCGGGTCCTGCATGGGCCGGACGAGCTTCGCTGCCGAAATCCCGAAACATCGTGGAATCCCTCCAGGTAGGGATACCTGGAGGGATAAAGGGATACCTGGAGGGATAAGACAGACTGTCAACTGTGAACTGTCAACTGTGAACTGTATTCCCTTTGGGGCAGCGGGCAGACGGGAGTTGTGGGAACTTGGGCGAACTCGCAGCTCCCGCCGCCGTCCCATTTCACGCGGGAAGATGCTTTGGACGGCTTTTCACGCCGAAGCATCTTCCCGCGGAGAGATACGCTTCGGGGCAAGAAGACTCCCGAAGCATCTCTCTCCTGCGGCATTATTGCTTCGATGTGCTCCTTGCTTTCACGAGCGAGGAGCCCGCGATTCGGTCAGCCGATTGGCCGGTCGTTTGTTCGTGGGGTTGTGTCTGAAGCCGGACAAGATGTATGGGCGAATCTTGTGCTGTGCGGCACAACCCCCTTTTTTTCGAGGTCCGATGTCGGATGTCCGAGGTCAGAAGCCGGAGGGCTGACGGCTGACAACTGATGGCTGATAGCCAAACTGACGACTGATGACTGATAACTGATGACTCCCTTTCGGCGTTATAATAAGAGATATGCTGTTCTCTGAACTCACCAAACACTTGACCAACCCGCGGATCGCGAGTCCCGGCGACGCGGAGATAGCGGGCATCGCGTATGACAGCCGCGAGGCGCGGCCCGGCTGGCTGTTTGTCGCCATGCGGGGCGGCACCTTCGACGGCCACGACTTCATCGACGCGGCGCTGGATGCGGGCGCGGCGGCGATCGTTGCCGAGCGCGAGGTCGGCGGCATACCCGTTCCGTGCGTGGTGGTTCCGAACGGCAGGATCGCGATGGGCGAGATAGCCGCGCCGTTTTATGGCTATCCGTCTCGAAAGCTCAAACTGATCGGGGTCACCGGCACGAGTGGCAAGACGACGGTCACGCACCTGATCCAGTCGATTTTCAACGCGAGCGGCCGGCCTGCGGGTCTGATCGGGACTCTGGGCGCGCGGATCGGCGAAGAGTTGATCGAGACCAAGCACACGACTCCCGAATCGGTCGATCTGCAGCGGACGCTGGCTGATATGGTGGAGCGCGGTGTCGAGGTAGTGGCGATGGAGGCGAGCTCTCACGGCCTCTATCAGGGCCGGACGCTGGGCTGCGAGTTCGACTGCGGCGTATTCACCAATATCGCCCGCGACCATCTCGATTTCCACGGCACTTTCGAGGCGTATCTCGACGCGAAGCTGATCCTGTTTCGGGATTATCCGGCGATGTCGGCGAAGCGGTTTGTCGCCGCGATCAACGCAGACGATGCCTCGGCAGGCAAGGTGAAGGCCGCGACCACGGGCGAGGTGATCACATTCGCTGTCGAGTCCGACGCCGACCTCACTGCCTGCAACATCGAAGTCACCGCCCGCTCCGTGCGGTTCGATATGGCATATCACGGCGCGACCGTGCCCATTCGACTTGAGATCGGCGGGTTCTTCAATGTCTACAACGCCCTTGCCGCCGCCGCTGCCGCGATTGGCCTCGGACT
>Ga0315284_10005986_pt1 | contig 17309 bp, 13 predicted proteins | sample YL17G09_16_MG_FD_203696 | JGI IMG/M metagenome (GOLD analysis project Ga0315284, IMG submission 203696) | Sediment microbial communities from Yellowstone Lake, YNP, Wyoming, USA - YL17G09_16 | ecosystem: Environmental > Aquatic > Freshwater > Lake > Sediment | place: USA: Wyoming | collected...
TATGCCAAGCGGCCGGCTGAGAAGCAGGTTGACGGCAAAGCCGAAGACAAAAAGAAAAACTGATACTCTGTGAGGCAGGTTATGAACATGGAATCAATGCCGGCAATGCCGACGATGCCGACGATGCCGATGGATATACAGGCGATACAAAAATGTATACCCCATCGTCATCCTTTCTTGCTGATTGATCGCGTCATAGAAGCCAAGGCCAATGTCAATATCGTTGCCATCAAGCATGTCTCGATTAGCGATGGGCTGCTGGCCGGCCATTTCCCGGGCAATCCAGTGATGCCGGGGGTGCTTATTGTTGAGGGTATTGCCCAGGCGGCTGCGGTGCTCGGTCACCTGAGTCACTCGAATGGGTTGAATCAGTGCTACTTGACCGAGGTGTCCGAAGCGCGTTTTCGGCGGCCGGTGGTGCCAGGGGATACCATGGTTTTTACGGCCAGGGTTGTTAAACGTAGGCCGCCCTTTTTCTGGTTTGCAGCTGAGTGCACGGTCAATGGGGAAGTGGCGGCAGAAGTGAAGCTGTCTGCCTATATCAAGTGAGATTCGCACTGTAGTCGGTGCATTTTTAGGAATTGATTTTGGACGCTGAATTAAACCTATGGGATATTCCTGACGTTAGTGGTAACGCGCCCACCGAGGTGCATCCCACCGCGATAGTTGCGCCCGGGGCGCAATTAGGGCAAGGGGTCGTCATCGGTCCCTATTGTGTGATCGGGCCGAAAGTTGTGATCGGCGATAGGTCGCGCCTCATCTCCCATGTGAGCGTCGAAAATCGGACCTCGGTTGGGGCGCGCACGGTAGTGCATCCATTTGCGACCCTTGGCGGTATGCCTCAGGATTTGAAGTTCGCTGGTGAGGATAGCGAGCTAATCATCGGCGAGGAAAATTCTATCCGCTCATACGTCAACATCTCGATCGGGACAGCTAGCGGTGGTGGTCGAACGATCATTGGTCGGCGTAATCTTCTAATGGTTTATGTACACGTCGCTCATGACTGCCTCATTGGCAACAATGTGGTCTTGGTCAATGGCGTGTCGGTCGCAGGCCATGTCACTATCCAAGACCGCGCCTTCCTCGGCGGCATGTCTGGCGTGCACCAGTTTTGTCGTATCGGTACTCGCGCTATGGTCGGAGGCGGCAGTATGGTGGTCCAGGACGTGCCGCCATACTGTTTGGTTCAAGGCGATCGCGCCGCGCCAGTTGGGCTCAACATGGTCGCCTTGCGGCGTGCTGGCTTTAGTGCGGATGCGCTGCGTGACTTGAAGGCCATGTATCGCTTGGTTTTTAGCGAAAACCTAACGGTCGAGGATGCTATCCTCCAGATCGAAGCGGTCATCGCACCTTCGCCTGAGCGGCAGGTTTTTGTTGAGTTTTTACGTTTAAGTGAGCGGGGGGTTTGCCGCTGAGCACAGCCAAAAGCACCTATTTTATTGCTGCAGGTGAGCATTCAGGCGACCTCCTCGGTGCTGACCTGGTGCTGGCCTTGCGCGAGCGCATGCCAGCGGTCATACCTTTTGGCGTTGTCGGTGCGGCGATGGCCCGAGCAAGGGTTGAGGCCGTGGCGGAGACCGCCGCGCTTAGCGTCATGGGAATCACTGAAGTCTTAAAGAAGTTGGCTAGCTTGCGCATGCTCGAGGCACGGTTGCTGGCTTGGATCGACCAACTGCAGCCAAGCTTTGCGGTGCTAATCGACAATCCTGGCTTCAATATGCGCCTGGGCGAACAACTTCGGCTACGGGGTGTGCCGGTCTATCAATACGTCGCGCCCAAGGTCTGGGCCTGGGGCGAAAGTCGAGTTGAGCAGCTCCGCACCAATTTCGCCATGGTGCTTGGCATCCTGCCGTTTGAAGAGGAGTTTTTCAAATCGCGCGGGGTCAACTACACCTATGTCGGCTCGCCGCTTAAAGACCGCATCGACAAGGTCATCATCAAGCGCGAAGCAATCGGCCTGCCGAGCCATCGTACCGTAGTCGCTTGTTTGCCGGGTAGCCGGGACAATGAGATTGCCATGAATCTACCGACTCTGATCGGCGTTCGGGCGCTGGTTGCTCAGACACTCCCCGATGCTCTGTTTATTGTCCCGGTATCGCCTAATATTGAAATGGAGACGATTGCCAAGACGCTACGTGCAACGTCCGGCCATATCTTGAGTCCGCGCCCCCTAAGTGCAGGGAGCGACATGAGAATGGAGTCCTGGGTCGGGGGCGGTTTGCATTTCGTTCGCGGCATGAGCCTGGAAATCATGGCCACGGCAGATGTGGCCTTGGTAGCATCCGGCACCGCAACGCTGGAATGTGCACTTATCGGCACGCCTCTGGTGGTGGTCTATACCACCAGCGAATTGACCTATCAGATTGCTAAGCGGGTGGTTAAGGTTCCATATGCTAGCTTGGTTAACTTGATGGCAGGTGCGCCCTTGGTCAGGGAGTTTCTTCAGGAATTCACCTATGCCGAGGTCGCTGCTGAAATTCTCTCGCTTCTTCAGGACCGTGGTCGAAATTTAGCCATGCGCCAACGATTTGAGGAAATGCGCGAGCAGCTCAAGGGCATGGCGGCGGCGACTGCCGCTGGCATCATCGCCAGCGCTCACCCGAAGCTCGCCAATGCATCTTTGGCTCCGGTCTCTGGGGTCGGGGGTTTATAAAACCATGCCAACGCCCGGCGCTCATCAGATCAGTAGACAGCTGATACGCGAAGTTTTTATCTCGCCCCTACTGAGTCAGCGCGCGCGCCTCTACGGCATCGCTAGTGCCTTGCTGGTATTGGCGCTTTCTGAAGGTTTATTTCTGCTCATGGTGAAAGGCTTTATCAAGGCCCTCTTTGCCAGTTCAGCGCAAAATAGCGTGCTGCTTTCGGACCTGATACCGGCAGCAGCCATGGCTTGGGCGCCTATGTTAAATGGTATGGCTGTAGATAGCGCGGTTTTGGCTGTGCTGGTGCCGCTTATCATTCTGGTCGCCGGTTGGTGTAAATCCTTGGCTACCTATCTTTATCAACTGAACCAACAGGCCCTTGCGCTATACCTTGCGCGCAGCTACCGCGAGCGGCTCTTTCGTTCCCTGATCAGTCTGCCCTACACCGAGATCAGCAAGCGTCAGGTTGGAGCGTGGATGTCTTTGATCATGAATGACGTGATGCTGCTGCAGGCGAGGTTCACCGACATCATGACCGGATTGATTAAGGACAGTGTTGCAACTCTAGCCTGCTACGTAGTCCTGGCGATCATTCATTGGCCGTCTGCCCTGATCCTGCTGATTCTGTCGCCATTCGTTGCCTTCGGCATGGGCAGTACAGGTAAGCGCATCGCTCGTTATGCCGAGATATACCAGCGTGAACTTGGATCGATGGCGGCTGCTATTTTGGATATGCGAGGCCGTTTTGATTTCATCAGGGCACAGCGCGGCGAGGCCCGGGAAAAGGCGCATTTTGCCGCCATGAATCTCGCTTATTTTCGCATGATTCGGCGTTCTATCTTGGTGCGTTCGGCCTTTGCACCGGTGCTGGAATTCGGCGGCTTTGTAGTTTTCGCACTCGGAATTTATGCTATCGGCTCGGGCTACTGGGGGAATTTCACGCCGGAGCTGATGATGCAGTTCTTCGTCGCACTTGGACTATTGCTAAGGCCGCTGCGCGAGATGGGAGAGCAGTTGGCGCGCTTTCACGAGACTCGCGGTACTTTGATGGACAGCCTCGAAGTGTTGGCGAAACTGTCTGCTAGTCAGCGACCGCTGTTGGCGAGCGCGGGAGCTGGTGTGCAGAGTGTGGGGGTAGCCAATTTGCAGCCAGATGGCCTGAAGATTCAGGTGATAAAGGCTGGCATGGCGGGTGAAGTGCGTTTTGAGGGGAAAAATATGCGGCTAAGTCCGGGTCGCTCAGTGGCGGTTATTGGGCCAAGCGGTGCCGGAAAATCGACTTTTTTAAAAACACTTTCTGGTTTAGTTGAGCCCTTAGCTTGGGAGGCTAATCTCGACTGGCCTAGTGCGGTCATGCTGGTATCGATGGTGAGTCAAGAGCCATTTCTTTTTGACGACACAATTGCCGCTAATCTACGCTACGGCCTAGGCAATGCGCTGGCTCCAGACGACGATGCGGTGTGGCAGGCACTGCGTAGCGTCAATATCGAGGTCGAAATACGTGCGCTGCCCCACCAGCTGAATACCCGCCTTCGGGCCATCGGCAGCAACGTCTCCGGCGGCCAATTGCAGCGATTGGTTATCGCGCGCGCCTTGCTCCGGCAACGGCCGATTTGGCTCCTAGACGAAGCTACGTCGGCCGTCGACGCGCGTAGCGAAAGAGACATCACGCAGCGATTGATAGCTACCTGTCGCAGTACTGGGCAAGCACTGTTGGTCGTGACACACCGGCTTACCTGGCTGGAGGCATTCGATGAGGTATGGTTTGTCGAGAGCGGAACTATAGCACTCGCTGGTCCGCATAGCGTCCTCCTTGCTGACAGGCGCTACCAGGCGTTTTGTCGCACGAATGGCGGGCAGTCAGGCTGATTCGGCGTCGCAACCTTCCACCCGATGACGTGCGAGACGCTTTTCGCCACCCTTTAAACCAGAGGAATATCATGCTCAGCTCGAAGGAACTGCCGCAACACTTGACCATGAGTGAGCGCTGGCGGGCTTATGCTCAAATGGAAGGCACCGCTGTAGGTTCGGGCGGACCGTGGTGGTGGCGAATTTCTGCAACGTTTTTCAGCGAGCTGTACGGCCTGGCTATATACCTGAGGTCTCAGTTGTATTCATTCGGCTTGTTGCGCTCCCGGACATTGCCAGGGCGGACCATCTCGATTGGTAACCTCGCTGCCGGTGGCACTGGAAAATCGCCGCTCACGATCCGTCTCGCCGAGTTACTTGTCCAGGCTGGCGGACGGCCAGCTATACTGACGCGGGGCTATGGCTCAGATCTCAAGTCTTCCGATAGCATGGCCCTCCTGGCTGGCAAAGTGTGCATGAACCCGGTGCGACAGGCAAGGGCGCCTGACGAAGGCATGATGCAGTCAGTGGCGCTGCCGACGGTGCCGGTGATTATAGGGCGTGAGCGTTACGCTGCAGCGCAGCGTTTCCTGCGCGAACAGCCGCACAACGCACCGACCCACTGGCTGCTCGATGATGGGATGCAGCATTGGCAGTTGGCGCGCGACTTTGAGCTGGTCTTGCTCGATGCTAGGGCGCCTCTACCTAGGCTGCTCCCGCGCGGTGTGGCGCGCGAGCGGGTCAGTGCCCTTAAACGAGCCGACTCGATCATCTTAACGCGCTGCAGCGCTGGTCTGCCGACGGTAGACCAGCTTAAAATCCTGGGTAATCTGACGTCTGCGTCCATCGCCCAGACTGCAATGCTGACGCGTCTGCCTGAGCATAGTGTAGAGGGCGGACATAGTTTTGATTCGTCCATACATGCGCCGATATGTCTGGTCAGCGCTGTAGCACAACCAGAGGCCTTGCTAGCGGCAGTGACGATCCAGTTGGGGTTGGCAGTGGCCGCGGAGATCCGACTAGCTGATCACGGTTTGATCGATAGGCGCAGACTGCTCAGCGCCGCCGCCGCTAGCGGGTCCATCCTCACCACTGCTAAAGATTACTGGCGCGATCCCCGGGTATTTGCCGGTTTGCCGCAGCCAGTGTTTATCTTGCAATTGATCGTCATGAATGCCGATGCGGCGTTGCAACCGCTGATTCGGCAGTTGATCTGAGGTTTAGGCCCGGCCAAAAATACTTGGGTCCGACTCTACTCAGGTCCTCCCGCAGCGACTACTTAAGAGTTCACTGTGATCCGTAAAATTCCAAGATTTCACGAGAGAATTGCTCGGGATTCGTTTGTATATAGGTGCCATGGTTTGCCCCCATTAGGACCGCTCGCCGTTTTGGCGGCAAGGCTGCATCAAATAGCTGGTCACTCAGGTAGCTAGGGACCGTGCGGTCGCTGCTTCCTGAAATAAAAAGCAGCGGCCGAGGCGCGATGGAGGCAATTAGATCAATCGGCTGACCTTGCCAAATATCTACGCCATGGCCGATATAGGCACCGAGCCATGCGCCCACAAAAAGAAAGCCATGGAGGCCAGCTTGCGCGGTGAATAACTCGACGAAGGTTCCGAAGGAGCCGGCCAACACCACCGAGGTGATGCGTTGATCTATTGCCGCATACTGCACCGCAACCATGGACCCAAAGGAGGAACCATAGAGGCTTATCTTAGCGGTTGCGCACTCAGGTTGGGCAATGAGCCATGCCACCCACTCGCTCAGGGCTGGACGCTCTGTCGATCCCCACTGGACCTGTCCATCGCTTTGGCCATGCCCCGGCAAATCAGGAACGAGCACGCCGAAACCGGACTCGGCAAAAAAACGTGCTTCTGGCAATAGCAAGCCGCGGTTTGCAGCGCTCCCGTGCAGCAGGATTACGACCTTGCCATTTTTGGGCTGGCGGTAAAATGCGGCCATTCGTCCTGGTCCCGGACGCATTGGGATATGTACTGTGCTAAATCCGAGGGCTCCGTCTTTAACATCAAGCGCAACCACAGTTCGATTAGGGCGAAAATCTTCAACAGTAGTGGCCCAAAATTCTCGCCCCATCATAAACACCATCAGTCCAATTAAGGTAGCGCTTAGTAGCGCAATCGATCGGATAAATATGTTCAAGTTTATTGACTCCATGGTAGACAGGCGGATTTTGCTACGGCATCACCGGCAAACTTCGGGGGGGGGGCTTAGGAGGGAACTCTTCCATAGCGTGTGCTATTATGATAGCCCAGGATCCTGAGCACCGCCATAGCCTCGAATTCTGCCTGGTATCAAAGCTGACCGGTCATATTGCTCGGCGCTTAGCGGCTAATCCCAGCATAGTGCAAAGCACTTAAACTATCCTTTCCGCACGGTGTAAAGGCGTGTTAGGTTTAAGGCCACCCCCCCCGACCATGGTTGTAATGGGAGCGGATATGCGCGGCCGATTGCCTACGCACTGTGAGATCGGTGCTTTTCAAGCGCTGCCACCTTTATTGTTGGCCCCTCAGGAGCAAACTTTAGATTGGCTAGCATCAGCCCACGCGACTGCTGCTGGCTTGTTGGGTGATCCTGACGCCTTTGACGAAGTGGCGGCGCGTATGGGCCGTAGGTTGCGCCGCTTCGGTTGCAAAGCTGATCAAATCGGGACGCGCGGCTACGATACCTTTGACGTGCGTACCCATGATTTTGCTGCCGCAGGGCTTTATGCTCTCGGGGCTAACAGAGCTACTGGCGCGAGTGTCGGACCAAACTCATCGACCTTAGGTGAGCGTAGCGCAATTTTTGCAGCCCGGGTCAGGCAGGTTTTCGCCGATTTTTACCCGGAGGTTCCGCCGGGGGACTTGGGTCCACTGGTGCCGGATCATTTGATCCATGTGACCTGCACCGGCTACATCGCTCCCAGCGCGCCTCAGCAACTGGTCAGCGAACGCGGATGGCATGAACAAACTGCGATCACTCATGCCTATCACATGGGCTGCTACGCGGCCTTCCCTGCCATCCGCATGGCCGAGGGGCTGACTAGGTCGGCGATGGCTCATGGGCGGCTTCCGTACCGAGCAGATCTCGTCCATACTGAATTGTGTACTCTGCACCTCAATCCAGCTGACTCTACTCCAGAGCAGATGGTAGTCCACAGCCTATTCGCCGATGGGCATATCAAGTATTCACTTCAACCACCGGGAAGCTTGCGGCGGGGCTTCCGCCTGCTGCACCTATTGGAAGAACTCGTTCCGGATTCGCTCGGCGACATGTCTTGGACGCCAGATCACTGGGGTTTTCGTATGGGTCTGTCGCGCGAGGTGCCTCGCAAAATCGCCGGTGCAATTCGTGGTTTTGTCCAGCGCCTGGCTGAACAGAGCGGCTGCGATTTAGGTGATCTTCTCCGTGAGGCACGCTTTGCCATCCATCCCGGCGGCCCAAAAATCATTGGGTCGCTGCAGGAGTTGCTGGAGCTTCGCGACGATCAGACGGCCCAATCAAAGGAGGTGCTGTTTGCGCGCGGCAACATGTCGTCAGCGACCTTGCCTCATGTTTGGTTGGCCTTAGACCAGGCCGGATTGCCGATCGGAACGAAGGTTGTCAGCTTGGCTTTTGGTCCAGGGTTGACGATTTTTGGTGCTGTCTTCGAAGTCTTTGGCTAATGGCTCGTCAGGAACTAACCCAGGGGTTTCGCATTTAAATAGTTAGCCATAACAAATACTTAGGAAATCATTGGGCTTTTCAGTATCTAGTCTCCAGCACCCACGCTGGAGACATTCTTATGGCCAAGCCTCACCAAATCGTTGCAGAAGTATCTATGCTGTCGAAGCTCCGCATGAAACGATCAGTCTAATGGCCAAGGGCGAGGCGACGATCAAGATCCTAACGCCGGATCGGGAGCGGAGTGCGGTAATTCCGCATGCTCCGTGCTAAGGAGGGGCTCACCGGGGCAACCCGGTTAGGTGCCATAGCCTGCGCTAGCTCCGATTGATCACGGCGAAGGCGAGGACAGCGGTTGAGTTTTAGATTTCCACGACGCTGTCACCGTCTTCATTCCCGCTGCACCCTCGGCTGCGACCTACTGCGCAGCTAGACCTTGCAGCTACGGCCATTCTCCCAGCCCCAGCCGTCACCGTCGGGATCGCTTGCACTGCTGGAGCAGCGTGGGAGCTGTTTGACGCGGCAGGAGCGACCGTTCTCCCAGCCCCAGCCATCTCCATCAGGGTCGGTAGCGCTGCCGGCTGAGCAATGAACGAAGACGCCGTCAATGTTTTCTGGGCGCGACGGCGGCGTGAAATTGCTACGGCTGTTCATATAGGCGGCCTGGCGCGCAACGACGTCGCCGACTGGGTGGTTGAAATCGTAGTCGTAAGCGCCGATTTTGAAGCCGACCGGCATGGCTTGCCAGATGAGCGTGCCAGCATAGTCGGCGCTGTTAGCAAAGTCGTACATGCGGGAGAGGTACCAAGCTGGGCTTTGGTAGTAACCGAGTTGGGGGTGCCAGTTACCGTCGTTGCTAAAGCCGGCTTCCTCCATGACGATCGGCTTACCGGCGCGGTGCGCTAGGGCGGCGCGACGTTGGACGAAGTGGGGATTGATCCACTCAAATTGGCTCGATGGGATGTTCCAATTATCTGGATAGACATGAACCGTAGCGAAATCAAGGTGCCTAATCGTGAGGTTTTTTTCAAAATTGACTCCCTTGGAGCCGTTGTTGATCCAGTTGTGATCAAAGGTGTCGAGTGTGGCGTCGGTGGTAGTTTTGTAGCCCTCCTCGCCGCTACAAATCAGGTGGTTGGGGTCGAGGCTACGGATGTACGCTGCGATGCTCGATAGGAATTGGAACACGATCTCCCCTGGAGGCAGACCACGGTTTAGCTCATAGTAGTCTTGAGTGTGCGGCTCATTCATGACCTCGATAGCCATGATGGTGGGATCGTCGCGGTAGCTAAGGCGGCGGCCGAGTGTCGACTCATAGCGGGTATTGATGCGGCTGAGCAGCGTCTGTACGTAGCTTCGGAATGCGCTTTGCACACGTCCGTCCGTATAGAATTGCTGCCTGTCGCTGCTGCCGATGACCTGCTTAGTCCACCAGTCGATGCCGCAGTATTCAGGTTCGAAGTTGACGAGTGGTAAGATGATCTTAAGGCCAGCGGCGCGTGCGGCATCGAGGGTGGCATCGAGGCGGCGAAAGCCGCTTTCATTATAGCCAATGCCGCTGGTGCTGGCCCACTCGATGATGGGCTCGCCCCAATGGGCACCTTTGCAGGAGAAGCCCCAGAGGCGAACGACGCGGATGCCTTTGCTGGCGTAAACGCGCATCGCTTGGTAAATATCCGCTTCGCTTTCGGCGGAATTGGTGCCAAAGCGGGCGGCGTTGGTGCCTTGGAAGTAGAACGGTGCGCCGTCCAGTGCGAAGGCCGTGCCGCGTGTCGTGACAAATCCAGCAGGTGCATAGAGCGGCGAAGCAGCGGCGCGGGTGGTAAGAGGCATATTAGATGCGATGACAAGCAGGGCTGTTCCTAGCCCCCATTTATTTGCCCAGCGCAAGAATGGAGTCGACATGGTCATTTCCCTGTGGATTTGGTTACTAATACTAGTTAGTTGTTAGGTTGTCGGAGGTAACAGGTCGGTGCCGTCCGCAATCACGATGTCCCAATTGCGACCTGAGTGAGTTACCAGAGGTAGCTTATCCCTGTCACCCCATTTCAAGCCGTTGGCGACAGGTAACTAGGGCCGATTTGGTTGATTTGGTGATGTTTCAGGCTAATTTCCTTGGAATTTGTGAAATGTTCTAGGCGTCAACGTCAGCCTCTCCTAGGCCAAAGTTGGCTCAGGCTTGATTCACAAGGCCCACTAACTTTATAATAAAAACAGGACCTACCAGCATCTGCCTCGCCCAATCCATCGCTGCTTCTTAAAGTACTCCCTAGGTGCGCCGATCAATCAATATCGAAGACCACCTCACGGACGCACTGGGAGTGGTCGCTTAGATCACCTCAAGCCTGGAGATAGAGACATGAATGAAGCGCCTAGTAACAGCACGGGATTGAACGATACGTTCTCTTCCCAGCCGTCACCGCAGACAAATCCGTTTACGGCGGATCTGAAGGGTGAATTTACCAGTAATTTTGGCACCAATACCAATGCTGTCTCGGAGATCTTCAAGGAAGGAGGCTTCGTCAGCAACAACAGAACTAAGTATATGATCATCGGTGGCGTCGCCATTGCAGTCTTAGCGATCGGTGCCTATTTTTTAACGAGCAGCGATGAGAGCTCGAGCGAAGAAATGGCTGATGGCGACCAGGCCGGCGAGGAAGCTACTGCTGAGGATGACGATGCGATACCGAAAGAGGAGAGCCAGGTCGTTGCTGATGCTAAGACCAAGGAAGCCGCAGCTACCGCGGCTACCGCAGCTACCGCAGCTGCTCCTGCGGTGCCTGCAGCTAACGCCTCAGCACGCACTGGTGGTGGCGCTAGTGGTGGCGCTGTAACGTTGAGTGAGCCCGCTGATGCTTCAACCATCAGCTACGATGAGACCCAAGGCCCAGCCACCTTCTCTTGGACTGGCGGCGGCGGTACCTTGATCTTCTCGCGCAACTCCTCGATGCACCCCGTGTCACGCAAGATACAGGTATCAGGAAACTCATACTCATTTAGTCATCCATGGCCAGGCACTTGGTACTGGAAGGTGCAAAATAGCTCGGGCGCTACCGAAGTGCGCTCGTTCGTCGTTAACCCGGCTCCTCGCCGCAATGTTGCGCTTCAGGATCCGGCCGCTGGTGCAGCTGTATCAGGAAACGGCGGCACTGTTAGCTGGCAGGGCGACAGTAAAGTAGCCTACTATCGCGTCGAATTGTCGACCGGGACTTGGGCTAACCCCCAGTTTCGTTTTTCGTCGTCTGGTAATTCCTTGCAGCTGCAGGGGGTAACAGCGGGCCCGTATCAAATGCGTGTCGGTGCATTCTCGGAAGTCGCGGGCCGCTGGGAATATTCCAACCCCCAGGCAGTCACTGTACAATAGATCAAATTCGCAGCGGGCGGCGACGCTGCCGGCTTCTAGAATCTGTTAGAGTTCAGTGTGCGTTACTTGAGGTGAATACGGTGGACCGGCTCAATTGAATGAGCAGGTCCGCCTTTTTTTGTGTAACATGTCAGCTATGGATCATCCATCGCCAAAGCCTCCGGAACTAAGTCTGCCGTCTGCCGCGGTCAAAGAGCAGTTGCGGCGTGAGTATCGCGCCAGACGGTCGCTGCTACCTCAGGCGGTGTTGAGCACCCTAAGCCAAGCGCTGGTCTTGTCACTTGCTCATTGGCTACAGGCGCAGCAGGCGCGGCAGGTATTACTGTTTTATCCGGTGCAAGGCGAGGTCGATTTGCGCGGTTTGGCCGCACTATTGCCGGGGGTGACTTTCGCACTGCCGGTATTATCGACCAGCGGCAAGGGCATGACTTTTGCTCAGTGGAGCCCAGAGTCGCCAATGGTCGTCAACCGCTACGGTATTCCTGAGCCACGGACCGACCGTGGCGCTGTCTCTGTCTCGATGGAGCCGGGGAGCGTGATATTAGTGCCGTGTCTGGCACTGGACGCATATGGCACCCGCTTGGGTTATGGGGGAGGGTTTTATGACCGCTTCCTCGCGGTGCATTCCTCTGTGTTGGTTATGATGGGTGTCTTGTTGAGTGAGTTTTTACATGCGGGTCTGCCGCGGGAAGTGCACGACATCCCCTTGCAGTACGCGGCGACAGAGCTCGGTGTTAAGCTGCTGACGCCGCCGTAGCGCAAAACGAAAGGCCCTTAAGCCTTCGGTGTAATCCTAGTCACGAGCTTACCCCCAGTTACTTCTACAGCGATGTGCGCTCCATCACCGACGCTACCGCCGATCAAATTTCGAGCGATTTGCGTTTCTAGTTCGCGCTGAATGAAGCGCTTTAACGGCCTGGCACCGTAGGCCGGATCGTAAGCCGAGCGGGCGATAAAAGCGACGGCTTCTGGAGCCAGAGTAAGAGTGATTTGGCGGTCAGCTAATCGCCGGCTCAAATCGGCGATGCGCAAGGTCACAATACGCTCAACCTCAGCCAAGGTCAGCGGCTTAAAGACAATGATGTCATCGACGCGGTTAAGAAACTCCGGCTTAAAATGCGCCTTTAGCTCTCGGTCAACCTGGTTTAGCGCCTTGTCCGAGATGGTTCCATCAGCCGAGGCACCCTCTAGTAAGTACTGCGCTCCCAGGTTGCTGGTAAGGATTAAAATCGAATTTTTGAAATTGACTGTCCGACCCTGATTGTCAGTAACGCGACCGTCATCGAGAATTTGCAGCAGGATGTTCAAGACATCCGGATGCGCCTTTTCGATCTCGTCGAAGAGCACAACAGAGTACGGTTTGCGTCGGACTGCCTCGGTCAACTGCCCACCTTCATCATAGCCGACGTAGCCGGGCGGCGCGCCGATTAGGCGTGAAGCCGAGTGTTTTTCCATGTATTCGGACATGTCCAGGCGTACCACGGCCTCGCGGTTGTCAAAGAGCGATAGCGCTAATGCTTTGGCCAGCTCAGTCTTGCCAACTCCGGTCGGCCCTAGGAAGATGAACGAGCCAATCGGCCGTTGTGGGTCCTTGATCCCCGAACGCGCCCGAATCACCGCGTCCGCAACGCGTTGTACAGCCTCCGCCTGGCCGACGACACTAGCATGAAGCTCGCGGTCTAGATGCAGCAGCTTCTCGCGTTCGCCCTCCACGAGCTTGGTTACTGGAACGCCACTCCATTGGCTGACGATGCTGGCGATTTCTCCTTCGGTGACGTCTTCGGTAAGGAGCTGCTCGCCTTGATTGCGAGTGTTGAACTTCTTTTCCTCAGCTTCGAGGTCCGCTTGCAGATGCGGCAGCTTACCGTGCCTTAATTCAGCTGCGCGGTTGAGATCGTAGGCGCGCTCAGCGGCTTCGATCTGGCGTTTGGTATCCTCTACCTGCTGCCTAAGAGCCGAGACGTGCTGCAGGATTTGCTTTTCTTTTTGGTAGCGTGCCCGCATGCCTTCCGTCTGGCTACGCACTTCTTGCAACTCTTTTTGTAATTCTCCCAGACGCTGCTTACTGGCAGCGTCCTTTTCTCTTTTGAGTGCGGCCTCCTCGATCTCGAGTCGCATCATGCGGCGCTGTGCCGTGTCAAGCTCGGCCGGCACAGAGTCGATCTCGGTGCGCAGCTTGGCACAAGCCTCGTCGATCAAGTCGATGGCTTTGTCCGGTAAAAAACGCTCGGTGATGTAGCGGTCAGATAGCATTGCCGCGGCGACTAAGGCCTGGTCGGCGATCTTGACGCCATGGTGCACCTCGAAACGTTCCTTTAAACCGCGCAGGATGGAAATGGTGTCCTCAACCGATGGCTGATCGACGGTCACCGGCTGGAAGCGACGCTCGAGTGCCGGATCCTTTTCGATGTATTTGCGATATTCATCCAAGGTGGTCGCACCGATGCAGTGCAGTTCGCCACGGGCCAGCATCGGCTTAAGCATATTGCCGGCATCCATTGAGCCCTCGGCCTTACCGGCGCCGACTATGGTGTGCAATTCATCGATAAATAATATGATCCGACCTTCAGCCTGCTTAACCTCGCTCAAGACAGCCTTCAAACGTTCCTCAAACTCACCACGGAATTTAGCACCAGCTACTAGAGCACCCATATCCAAGGCGAAGATCGTCCGATCCTTTAAACCTTCAGGCACATCGCCGCGGATGATGCGGTGCGCGAGCCCTTCCGCGATGGCGGTTTTGCCAACACCGGGCTCGCCAATGAGTACCGGATTATTCTTTGTTTTGCGGCTGAGGATGCGAATGACGCGGCGGATTTCCTCGTCGCGACCGATGACCGGGTCGAGCTTGCCGTCACGGGCCGCTTGCACCAAGTCACGCCCGTAACGGCTCAGGGCCTCATAGGTCTCCTCAGGATTGGCACTTTGCACGCGTTGATTACCCCGAACCGCAGACAATGCCTGAAGAAATGCAGTTCGGTTCAGTCCATGCTTGGCCAAGAGGTTGCCGACCTTCCCCTTGTCTTGGAGTAATTCGAGAAACAAATGCTCAACAGATACGTATTCATCTTTGAGTCGTTTAGCCTCACGCTCAGCACTCCCCAAAATCTGAGCCAGACGCTGAGACAACTGGATCTTATCCATGCTGTAGCCGGACCCCGACACATGCGGGCGCTGGGCTAACAACCCAGCAACATCTCCAACAAGCGCATTGACGGTGACATCCATTTTATCTAACAAGCGCGGGATCAGACCCGACTCTTGCACCAACAAGGCATGTAGGAAGTGTTCCTGATCGACCTCCTGATGACCGTGTTCAACCGCAACAGCACGAGCCGCAACCAACGCCTCTTGGGTCTTCTGAGTCAGCTTATTCATATCCATAAGAACAACCCCCCTCTACTTACTTACAGGATGGGTCTTAATCTTATCTTGTCAAGGCGCCCGGGGGCCCCTCTAGGGAGGGATCGCAGGATTTTTGGCTATGATTTAAACTTGGGCCTTTGGTTCCGTGCTTTTAATGAGCTCTTTGATGCCACCGAGTGAGCTCAGAACTCCGGCCGCCTCGTAGGGGAGGAATACGGTTTTGTTTGATCCCTGGGCGATCTGCACCAGTGATTCCAAGTAGCGTTGTGCAAGTAGGTACTGCGCCGGGTGGTCAGTGCCGCCGAGGGCGCCGGTGATCAGCGAAATGGCCTGGGCTTCAGCCTGAGCAACTTTCAGACGGGCTTCGGCTTGGCCTTCTGCAGAAAGGATGGCCGATTGCTTTTCGCCTTCAGCGCTAACGATTTTCGACTGCTTTTGTCCTTCGGCTTTAAGGATCGCTGAGGCCTTTTCGCCCTCTGCAGTAGTGACTACGGCGCGCCTGCTGCGCTCAGCAGTCATCTGCTTTTCCATGGTTAACTTGATTTCGTCGGGTGGGTTGATATTCTTGAGCTCGACGCGGATGATTTTGACGCCCCAGGGTTGGGTCGATTGGTCGAGAGCGGCGCGAATCTGCGTGTTAATGGTGTCACGCGACGTCAGGGTGTGGTCTAAGTCGAGCGAACCGATGACGTTACGCAGTGCACTCAGGGTGAGCTGCTCAATGCCCCAGCGCAGGTTTTGCACTTCGTAGGTGGCGCGGATCGGGTCGACGATCACATAGTAGATGACCGCATCGACCTGCATGGTGACGTTGTCTCGCGAAATCACTGATTGCGGCTCGATCGGGGAAATTTGCTCGCGCACGTCGAGCACGGCGCGCACTGAGTCAAAAAATGGCAAAATGATATTTAGCCCGGCGGTTGCCGCCTTGTAAAAACGGCCCAGACGTTCGACGATCATGACCTGCTTTTGTGGCACGATTTTCACGGTTTTTAACACGATGATGATGGCGAAGGCGATGAAGATTAAGGGCAACAGATAGGGAATGTTCAAGTTGGGCTCCACATGGGATTGAGATATAGGGCTATGACTCGCGGACCAGTAAAATAATGCCATCGGCGCCGATCACGACGATGTCTGCACCGCTAGGAATTGCGCCCTTGCTGCTTGCTGCCCAATCTTCGCCTTCGACTTGGACGCGGCCGCTACCCAAATGGGGCTCGATGGCTTGGGTTACCTTGCCGTACTTACCCTTCAGCACCTCGCTGCGGGAAGGCAGCGGCGGGTTGGAATTAAGCCGGGCTAGCAGACGGGGGCGGAGTAGCAGCAGGCTTAGTAAGATACCACAGCCAAAAATGAGCAGCTGGAGGCTCATGTTCAAGCCACAAAGGGCAGCGACCATGGCACCAACGGCGGCCGCACTGAGGAAGAGGAAAAAGAAGGTTGGCGAAGTGATCTCAAGGATCGCCAGGATTAGAGCGAACCCAAGCCAAAACCCCGGCCAACCTAATGTTATTGCAAGTTCATCGATCGTCATGGCCTGACTATCGGCGAGATCCAGCTGAAAAGTCAAGAAGTGGCACCTAACAGTTCGCGGTAGACGTCAAGATTACCGCCAACCATGGCGGCCAGAGAAAATTCGGCGGCGATGTGTTGCCGCCCTGCCGTGTTGAGTCGCTGACGGAGTTGTGGCTGGCGGATGAGTTGCAACAAATTTGCTGCGTGGCCTGCGGCGTCGCCGACGGTGCTGAGCAGGCCAGTCTCGCCATGGATGACCACCTCAGGAATGCCGCCGACCTGGCTGGCCGCAATGGCTAGACCCGCCGCCAAGCCGTCGAGTAGAATGGTGCCGAGGCCCTCGAATTTAGATGGTACGCTGAGGATATCGAGTCCGGCGAGAAAACGGGGGACGTCGTCAATGAAGCCAAGGAAGGTCGTCTTATCTTCAAGGTTCAACCGAGCGCACTGCTTCAGTAAAGATTGCCGGAGTTCACCGTCGCCAGCGATAAACAGGTGAAACGGAGCGCCGCTTTGGCGTAGCAATGCCGCGGCATCGAGCAGGGTGTCGTAGCCCTTTTGTGCGGTCAGGGCGCTGGCATTGCCGATGAATATAAGATTTGGATCGACGCCGTAGGTAGTGGCCAAAGCGGCGTGGGCAGCTGGCCGTGCCTTATCATCATATCCGTCGGTTCTAATGGAGCTTTTTACCACGCTGACGCGCGCGGCAGGCACCCCGTAGTCGACAAGTATAGCTCCGATCGCGGCTGAAATGGCGACGAAGCGGTCGACCTTAGACGACAGGTATTTGCGCCGGCTGAACCAGTTAGCCGAGGGCGCGTAGTCCACTCGCCGGTGGACGACTAGTCGCAGCCGCGGCACCAAGCCTTTGATGAGCAAGGCTAGTGCATGGGCGTTGCCGGAGTGTG
>Ga0315284_10005987_pt1 | contig 17307 bp, 26 predicted proteins | sample YL17G09_16_MG_FD_203696 | JGI IMG/M metagenome (GOLD analysis project Ga0315284, IMG submission 203696) | Sediment microbial communities from Yellowstone Lake, YNP, Wyoming, USA - YL17G09_16 | ecosystem: Environmental > Aquatic > Freshwater > Lake > Sediment | place: USA: Wyoming | collected...
TATCCTTTGCCACTAGTGAATGTACAATTATAACACAATAATTTTAGATTGACCAATGCGTGATTGTGTTTATTACCATCTTCGAAGTTTAACAACAATGGTAGTTTACCATCTGTAATTCTACGTTCATGAAAACCACATTGTTCACATTCTGCTTTTTTGATATTGGATCTAACTAGTTTATCTTTTAATCGATGTACTGGAAAGTTTGGATATTTGCCATCCAACACATCTTGAATTGGATACTTACCTTTATTGGGGTCAACCAATACTCTGTTCACAAAGTTTTTCTTGGTTGGTGGCCATCCTGGTGTTTTATGTACACCATACTTCTTTGCGTATGTTTTAAATGTTTGATAACTAACACCCAATCGTTTTGCTGCTTTTCTGGCTGATGTAGACTTTTCTAAAGCTTCTTTAATTTCCGACTCAACAATTGGTTTATTCTTTTTACTTCTGCCACCTCTACTTGGATATATCTGATCAGCAAACTCTTTTTCTAGATGTGGAATGTTTACACCTTTTTCACGAAGCACTTTGTATTCATCTAGTTCTCGTCTAACATCATCACCAATCTCACTTAAACTATATAACTTTTCTATTTTTTCCTTTAAGGCATCAAGTTCTGCTAATTTTTTGTTAATTAATTCAAAATTGTAAGATGGATTTTCGTTAGTCATTTTTTAAAGATGCTGATAGTGGTTCTTTTGCTAAGTCTACATTCGTTGTACTTTCAAATATTTTCCTAAGAATTTCGGCTCGTACAAACATACTGGCATTTAATAAAACTTTGTATGTATTGATATACTTAGATTTACCATCAGACAATTTTATTGGTTTGCACATTATAACCGGATTAACTAGAAAATCTCCTTCGGTCATATCAATCGAACTTGATTTCATCTCAACAGCTCTGGTACATGCTTCTACATATGCATCATCAAAGATGTCTGGGTCTATATCAACATTCATTTTCCAATTAGCGGAACTTACATTAAACTTTATTATTTTAGTTTTTGCCATAATTCAAATCTCCATCATTTAATAGATCTAGGTTACTTAGTTTCTGATTTACACTATTACATACTTGTTCTTCGACCGTATTTGCCACGAATACAATCTTTTGTATACTCTTTGTTTTAGCACTATCACGCCATACTCTTCCTGTGGATTGTCGCATCAACACAGCCGAGTACGAAGGACATATTAACGACAATCTTGGAAAATTACCATTTAAATCGTGTAAATTTAATCCTGCACCGCCGGCTGCGATGTTGACAAGTATTATTCTACTTTTATCCGATTGAAAGTCATCAATAGATTGTTGTCTATCTTTATCTGATACAACACCATTGACAATGCATTTGGTCTTGAGTCTATCTGATAATGCATTGATAGTTTCGGTAAAATTACAGAATATAACCACACTCATACCATTCTCAATACCTTCTTCAGCCATTTCTATAATGAGAGGTACTTTAAACATTTCAACTTTTTGTCTAGCACGAAGCATCGCAACCAATTGGGTTTGACCCTTGTCTTTTTTGAGTTGTTTTTCAATTTTTAACAACTCCAATTGCATTTCTCCGTATGCTTTATTGATTTTGTCTTGATCCTCTTTTTCCATTTCATAACATTCCGCTGTAATTTGACTTTCTGGAAAGTTAGGTATGGTATCACGATTAAGACGAACACCTCTATTTATAAAAATGTCACTGCTTAATTTGGCTAACGATTTCTTGTCGCCTGTAAATTCCATTCCAAATCGGCCTCTTACAACTCCATGTGCATAGGCCCATTCATAATATTGCTTGCTGTTCTTAAACAACTGAATGCATTGTCCTACTGTTCTTAACTCCAGTGGATTGGTTGCCATAGTAGCACTGCAAAACAACATCTTGTATCCAGCTTTGAGTGCGGCCATACAAGTTTCACTATTCTTGGTCTTGGCGTTTTTTAGTTTTTGTGCTTCATCCCAAACAATAAGAGTATTTTTTGGTATTTTCCAAACAAATTCTTTACGTCTGGTATCTCTTCTTTTGACATATGATGCAATTACATTGTCAGATTTACCCATACGTAATGCTTCATAGTTAACAATACCCACACATTTACCCCACATCTTGAAGTGATTTTTGATTACACGTTTCCAACTTTCTTTTACTGCTTTTGGACATACAACCAATATATCCATGTTTAATTCACGTGCAACACCACAGGCTGTATATGTTTTGCCAATGCCTACGTCACTACCATCTACAGCAGCACCCCATTTGTTAAGTGAGGATACGACTTTACCAACAGCACCTACTTGCCATGGACGCAAACCATCTTGTTTAACTACTTCATAGAGTGGAAGTGGTTCATCCGACTTTTGTTTCTTAACGGCTTTTTCGTTAAAGAGTGTTGGATTATCTTTGGTTTCGGTCAGAACCCAATCGTTTTCTCTTTTGGTAACACTATAACCTTTGTCTTTGAGGCTTAACTTATTTACTTTCCAATAAACAAAGAATTGGTTTAAGTATTGAGAAGGTATTTTCCATTCACGAATAAATGTTACTTCTCCATTTTTTTCTATTTGAATTGGATCTGACCACTTGATATCCAAATTTATCATAATTAGTCACCCATTTCGTTTCTGTATTTAACGTTACGAGCATGTTCATGAATATTGGATCTAACATGACGACCATCTTTACGACGTAAACCCACATCAAACTTTTCCATCATTAGTTCAGTGAAGTAAATGCCTTGGGGATCATCATAACCATAACCTAAGTTAGCCATGTCATCCATAAATGACTTTCTGGTTTTCTTATGAACTTTTTTGCAAAGTTCTTCTAAGTAGTTAACTACTTCATTTACGTTGTTTTTATATACAATCTGATTGATTGTAGCGTCTTTAATGTAATAATTCATATATAGTATGTATCCTTATATACCATATAAATATGACTAATTCAACTACTTTCAATATTATATTGTTAATTGCTGGCTATAGGAACTGTGGAATACATATTACGTTCAGTTTGACTACGTATAGTTTCAAAGTACTCAATCATATGATTGATTACATGATCCGCAATACTTTCTAACCAATCATCTGGCTTAAACTCTGTGGCACTTATACCACCATGAACTGCTTTTAAATTACCATTTTGAAATTCTTGACGTAGAAAATTCGTTAGATCTTTTATCAACTTTTGTTTTTGTTGAATAACGAATATTTCGCTTAAAGCTTCTTTGTAACTTACTCTAACTGGGGATTGTCCTTTATTACCACTACCTTTTTCACCTCTACCTGCGGATCTTTGAGCTGACTTCTTTTTCTTTACCCAATTGGCAATTGCTTTTTTACCACCTCTGGCTCTTATTCTCGCAGCATACTTTTTGCCTAAACATGCACTATAACTACTACCTTGTTTAGCATCACCACATTTACCAGCCTTTTTGCCAGTACTATCATATCTATCCCAACCCCCCCCACTAGTGCTTCCTACTGATCCTTTACCAAACCAAGCACGTAATCCGCCGGTATAGGCTTCATTAATTTGGCTTTCATATTTTTGGTAAATCGTCATATTATATATAAATATAGAAGATGTAGTTAACCTTGTATAAAAATCCTGGATAGATTTACGTAAAACTTTTCCAAAGACTTTTTGGTTGCAAACTTTCTTCGGGTTTCTTTTAAAAAAAACGAAATACTTTCACCGCTTAATTCGATGATTTGACCATCAATGTTTATGTTAAAGGTCTTGTTTTTAAGGACAGGCATAAAAGTATCTTATATTAACTATTTTATGCCTGTCCAAATATTACATTTTTTTAAGTTTTGATCAAAAAATGTTGCCAATCAACGTGTCGAGCATCTTTGATCAAAGCATACACTGGAACCGGTTGTGGTGCAGTTGGGTTTTTTAACAACTTCAAACCAACTTCGTTGTTGAAACGATTACCTTTTTTTGAGTTAATGTCTTTTGAACACAACACAAGATTTTCCCAAGTATCACCACCACCTTTGCTACGAGGAATAACGTGGTCTACCGTTGCAATGTTACGATCTAGTTTTTTACCAGTGTATTGGTCAATACCACCATCACGTACATAGATCGCATCCTTGCTTGGCTTGTTTTTGAATTGCTTTACAGGCATCTTGCTGAAATTAACAGCAATGATAACTGTTGGAACACGAACCTTCATATGTGCGCTATTGATGCTTAGATCCCAAGGACGTACTGGCAATGACAACCATTCAGTCCAAGAAACAGGGTTCATGGTCTTTGGTTCGGTGAGAATTGGATCGCCAAAATCGTCAATGTTATAATCAATGTCCAATGCGAGTGTAGCTGGTTTTCCACCAACATCACATCCACATAGATCTACGATTGCGTCTTTAACGGTCTTAAAGCCAATTGGTTGCCAATTAGCATTAAGATTCAGACAGATCAGTTTGTTTTCGATTCCAGTCATAACTTCTCTATATTACCTCATTTTTTGTACAAATCAAATAAAATATTTTCTTCTTTGTCCAAACTTTCGTCTAGTCGTCCTTTAACGATTTCCAAGTCACATTTAAACCATTCATTTTTTATTTCAGTAGCAAAGTAACGAAGTTTTTTAGATATCTGTTTTTCTGCTTCGTAACAATCCGAATGATTAATATAATATTCAATTTTATAGTTACGAAGTGGAGACGCGGTTTGATATGTACGTAACCTTGACTTTATATCGCTAGTAACGCCAACTTTATAATAACCTGGAAAGTTATTATTACTTATGATATATAAATATCCTTCTTTATTTCTGGTATTTGTCATTTAATCTACTAATAAGTAGTTAAATGATTTCGTCAACCAATCCGTATTTTAAGCAGTCATTTGATGATAGATAAATGTCATGTTTTAACATTTCTTCCAAATCAGCGCTTGTAAACTTGGTGTGTTCCAAGTAGATTTTCTTTACTTTTTCTGACAACAATTCAAGATTTTTGAATTCATCCTTGAATGTTTCATGTGTACCACCACACCAACTTCTTAACTGATGAACTAACATAACACCGTTTTGTCCTATAAATCTTCTTTTGCCACATACACTAATCAGTGTTGCGGCTGAAGCACTTATGCCTTCTACATATGTGTATATAGGTACCCTTGATGCTTTAATACGATCAACGGTTGTAAAGGCTGAGAATATTTCTCCACCATCACTATTAATAAACAATTTTACGGGTGGAGGTGTATCTAATCCAAGGTTGATTTGGGTGATTAACATTTGTTTTTCCAAATCACTAAGACTTCTGTTAAGATTGTATACGCTTTCTAAGTCTACTTGACTATAAAAATAAATTTCATTGCCATTTATTTGTTGTGGGATTTTTGATTTGGTAGTAACGATTTCTTCTTCATCATAAACCGGTGATTCATTTTTATAGCGAGAATAAAGCATATTACTTATAAGTATCAATTAAACGTTAACAATCCGTTAAATTTTATAATGTCATAATCAACATTAATTGTTTTATCTAACACATCGTCTATTTTTATTCTTACATGTTTAACATCATTGTTTAAACTATACGCTTGATAATGTGATGGATGTAATGTAATGCTATAAAAAAGAACATCATTTATGTATATGTCCGCATGATAGTTTTTCTCCTTTTTTTTATCCTTTAATGTGCTTGTTTGATTAGATAAAATTATGTATTTATTTTTATTTATGTCTACAAATACATTTGTAAAATTATTTAATAGCCACATTTCATTTAACATCCTTGCAGCTTTACCATCGTCGGTATCACCACTTGCTTTAAATTTTGCAAGATCATCTGTAATGTCTAAAAATTTATCCATGTCATTTTTAAATAAATCATAAAATAAACATTCATATGCATAGTTTAATTTAAATCTGACTATGTTATCTGGATTGTACCAATCTTCTTTTTCATGGGGTATAATAAATCTATCTAGAAAAAAGTCTATATTTGTAAAAAAATATGTTATGTATAACATCCTCAAATTGTCAAGACTTCCAGCTCCTGTAATTAATTTGTATTGACCTTCGCTTAATATTTGAAATTGTTTTTTTATAAACTCAAATGATCCATCTTTAAATATGTTATCATCTTCAGTGAAAAATACATTTTTATATCCAAGAGTCTGCGCCGTTTTTAAAGATAATTTTATATTTTTTGTAATCGTTGAATTAACGCTTGGAGTATATATACACAAATATGAGGAGTCTATTGATATCCATGGATAAGCTGTGTTTGGTAGTTTAAGTTCTTCTATACATTTATAAATAAAATCACACCCGATCTGTTCATTTTCTTTGTTTATGATTAAATAATCAATCATAAAATTCAAGTGTGACGGAACATCACATCCTGAAATTACTAATATTGGAATTTTTAGTTTACTAAAATAGTAAAGTTGTTCTTGTAAAAAGGAAATTTTTTCAAGCGTGTTTGGAAATGTACTTATAACAATAATATTGTCTTTGTTCATATTTTCAGTTTTAACTGATTGGGATCATCTTTTAAGAGTAATCTTAGTTCTGTATCATCCACATAATTAAGATCATCTCCCTTCTTAGCAAAACTAATGTGTTGAGTTTTGTTCCACCCTTTTGAATTAACTACTATATCATCAGTTCTGCCGGAACGTTCACATATATATCCAGACATATACTCTACAAATGAAACTATAGACTGAGTTCTTTCATTACCACCATCAACGTAAAATCTAAGTGTTGCAAACTTTTCTTTAACTTGCGCAACTTTGATTTGTTTTACCGGAAGATATTGGTCTGGATATTTTTCTGACCATTGGTTTTGTTGGTCAATATAGTCTTGAAGATATCGACTTAACCAAAGAATAAGTCTGAACCAGCCATCGTCACACTCAAATCCAAATTGCGTAAATGGTTTTTGATCTCCACAATCAGTATAAAGTTTTGGAAACTTTTTTAATAAATAGTTTTGTAATTCAGGTCTCATATGTTGTATTCTTTTCCATCAAAATAAGCTTTACATCCCAATTCTGTGTCTACTGCAAAGATTTTTACATCAGCTTCATTGAGCATAGTAAATGTAACATTATCATGACCCTTCCAGTGTTCTCTTTGAGCAACGTCACATAAATCATTGAATTGTTTATGTATGTATACTTCTTTGATACCACTTTGAATTATACCTCTAGCACAATCAGCGCATGGTAAAGCGTTGGTATATAATGTGGATCCTTCTGTGTTGATACCATATCTAGCAGCCGCATAGATAGCATTGCGTTCACCATGTTCATACCACTTGTATTTTTCTGGTCGTTGATGACGTTCATTTATAGAATCGTCTACTTCCATTGGAATACCATTATATCCAGTAGATATAATCCTACGATCTTTTACAAGGATTGCACCAATCTTGGTTTTGGGATCTTTAGATTTACTAGCGACCCAATACACACCTTGTAAAAACCAATTATTAAAACTACTATTATCTTTCATATGTAAATCATAACTTGACTTTGTTTTTTTACAAGTTAAAATAACTATCGTGGTTGAACATCACTATTTATACTATATGAAAAATTATACTGGAAAAATCCACGGGATTAAATTTCTCGTTAAAGATTCCAAGACCATACGTATATGGAAACCAAGTGATTTGGATATGATGGAATTTAGACCACAATGTGATTTTGTAGTCAAATATTTAATTGATGAAGGATTTTTTAATAAAAAGCAATGCAAAGTTGAAGTTGTAAATTAACCGATGTTGAAATTGTTATGATAACACTGATTATACCACCGTCCCCATTTTTGTTAGATGAAAGAGTGTTTCCAAGTTTGGGTTTACTCAAAATTGCAGCTGTACTACAATCCAAATATGAATTGAACGTATTAGATTTAAGTGGTATAAAAAACTACTTGGATGTGATGGATTCTTATTTAAAGCAAAAAGATTCTAACATCTTTTGCATTACAGCAACTACACCACAACTTCCACACTCAATTAAGATTAAAGATTTAATCAAGAAACACAAACCAAATAGTAGAGTTGTATTGGGTGGTCCACATGTTACTTTGGTGTATGCAGCTTATAAGAACAATCCAAACAAACGTTCTACAATGAACAAAAATGTATTGGAAGAACATTTTGATTGTTTAGTAAGTGGTGATGGTGAGAAGGCTATTTTTCCAGCAATAGAAACAACACAAAGATTTATTGATGGTGATGATCCAAAACAACAATATTTTTTAACCAACGAGGATTATGAAGTATTACCATATCCTGCTAGAGAACTGATTGATCTTGAGTCATATCATTATACTATTGATGGTAAGAAGGCAACGAGTATTATAGCACAATTGGGATGTCCATTTAATTGTGGATTTTGTGGTGGTAGACTAAGTAATTCGTTGAGAAGAATTCGTACTCGTAGTGGTCATAATATTTTACATGAAATTGAGTTCTTACATAAAGAGTATGGGTTAGAAGGGTTCATGTTTTATGATGATGAACTCAATGTAAATAAACAATTTGAATCTTTGTTGACTGACTTGATTAAGTTACAACAAAAATTGGGTGTAGAGTTTAGATTGAGAGGGTTTGTTAAGAGTGAATTGTTTACTGATACACAAGCCAAGTTGATGTATGAAGCCGGATTTAGATGGTTGCTTTGTGGATTTGAGGCTGGCAATGATCGTATCTTACAGAACATCAATAAAAAAGCTACTTACGATGATAATGTAAAAGTTATTGAGAAATGTAAGAAGTATGGACTCAAGATTAAGTCACTGATGAGTGTGGGTCATCCGGGTGAAAGTGAACAAACTATCAATGATGTTGCGGACTTTTTGATTAAGAATGGAACTGATGATTTTGATTGTACCGTAATCACACCATATCCAGGTACTCCTTATTATGATAAGTCTATAGAGATTGGAGAGAATATTTACAAGTACACTGTTGAGAAGACAGGAGATAATCTTTATAGCAAAACTTTGGACTATACAACAACCAGTAACTTTTATAAAGGTGTGCCAGGACAAAATTATGTAAGTTATGTATATACTGATTTTTTGAAGTCTGATGAAATTGTTAAAATGAGAGATGATTTGGAAACCCGAGTTAGAAATACTTTAAATATTCCATTTAATCAATCTACAGCTGCAATACTATATGAACATAGTATGGGACAAGGTTTACCTTCGTTGGCCCTCAAAGAGGCATAATCATTTTAAGTTGGTTAATATTTTGCAGTTTTTGAATAAGTCAATCAAGTTCTTGTAAAAGAATTTATTATTTTTTTTCATAACTTTTTCAAAGTCTTTTAGTTCCAATAACATATCTGGAAGTGAAGCATTTTCTAACAATGATCTTGTTAATACAAAGTAATGTTTAGCTTCATCGTCTTCGTCTTTTAGACTATATGCTTTGGTTAATAATGCAAATGATGGATCTGGAATTCTTTCCATTTTTAAATCCTTAAAGTAATCTACACCGATTGAATTTTTCAATTCAAATACCATTACCTGATCTGAATTATATGTGTTTGCGAAGATGTTTTCAAATGCTAATGTACAGACTTCGAATATTTTATCTTCATTAGATTCAAAACTACTTGTGTTGGTAAAGTCTACTTTGGCTTTCCAATTTGCACACTCCACTATGTATGTTTCTGGAGTCATCGTATTATATATAAATATTTAATTTTATAACCAATGACCATTTTTTCTTACATCATTTTCAGTTAGAGATTTATATTCTTTTGTTAACTTTGAATTGAATGTTATTCTTATATCAGGTTTTTCATTCAATTTTAAATCTACATTCAATGCGTAAAATTTAAATGATTTTGACAATTTTCCCCAAAAAAATAATGTATTGTTTCTGTGAATTTCTAGGGTTATATAATCCTCATCAATTTTTAGATTTTCTAAATTTATAAACAAAACTAATCTATCAGATGTTTGCTCGTATAATAATGTGGATCTTGAATCACTTATTATACTATCATGTGAATATATTTTATTTAGCTTAGTATCTTTTCCAAAAACTGATGAGAATCCGTAATTTTTAATGTTTTCAAAATATACGTTTTGTTTATTATGAGTTTGTAAATAAAATACATAATATAGAAAAGTCTCGTAATCAATTGAATCTGGATGTGATGATTCTAATTCATCTTGTGTTTCAGGAATTCTATCCAAAATGCTTTCATTGAAATACATACAATTCCCAAACCAGAAATAAGAATGAATTACGTTAGATGTACATATTCCTTCCCACACATTTCCAAAATATATAGCATTTAAATCTTCATTATTCATCCGAATAAAGTACTCAGATAATTTGTTTATTCCGTCGTCTGAAAAGTAGTGGTCATCTTCAACATAAAAGAAATTTTTATATTGAAACGCAAGTGCTATTTTTATTAAATTTTTTGTGTTTCTAAATACACTTAGAAAGTGAGTATCAGTGTATATTAGATAGGTTGGATGATTGGAACAATAAAAACTATAGAAAAAAGATCCATACGATCCTCCATATGGAATTGGATATTCTTTCGCTTTTTTATATACAGCCCTATCTATCATTCCGTTATAGAAATCAAATATTACTAACTTGGATAGTTTAAAAAATTCTTCGTTTATATTAGGAACGGTAGATAGTATTACAATATCTTTTCCCAACTTAGATAATTGTCTTAAGTTCTCCAAAGACATTTGTTCTCGTTCTTTGGTTTTTGGCGATGTTAAAAATAGTATTACATCAGACATTATTATAATATTCTAGGTTTTCAATTTTATAAAACGGACTAGAAATATATAAATCGTGTCCATATATTTTGTTACGGGTACAATATTGTTCGTAACTACAATCCGAATAAATCAAATTGGTTTTCATATATTGAATTCTCATCATGTATATATCTTTTGAAATTATATCTTTATTTGAAAATTTAATACAATCGATATTGTCTGCTCTAATAGAATTGTACAATTCTGGTATTTTTCCTACGTTTTCTAATTTTAGATTTGAAGATATAAACATAACTCTTTTATATCTTTTTAAAAGCAAATATTTTGTGACAAAGTACTTTAAATGATATAAATGATAATCCAAATGCCACTCATCTATAAAATTAAATTTTTGTGAGAATATTTGATCAAAGTTGCAATTTTGTGGAAGTACCTCTGGATTGAATGTTATTAAAAAGTGTTTATCAACTACAGATGATAATGTTTTATAATTATGTTCTACATTCTTTATATCATCTATATTATATATAAAATGTAATACACAATTCATTTGTTTTTAAATATTAATGTATTTGGTTCATTTACAACACCTCGGTCGATGAAATCAAAACTATAACTATATCGTCCATCAACTGTCCAAGGTATACCATATAATCTTTTCGGTTTTTTAGAGAATAACATAACATAATATAAATACCCAACGATATAATGTTTTGGTTTATTTTAATTTTTGTCATATATTTATAACATGTATGATAGTAACCAATCTTTTAACTCTACAAAACCAATTAAAAATCCATCACTGGCAAACAAGAAAGTATTCTGAACATCAAGCGCTGGGTGGTGCATATGACGCATTTGCCGAATCGATTGATGAGTTCATCGAAGTATTGATGGGTAAATATGGTCGTATTCAAAGTAAAAGTGGATTTACAATCGAATTGAAAAACTATCAAGATTTGTCTACAGAAACCTTTGTGGATAAATATATTGACTATTTAGTTAACGAACTTCCTAAAGGATTGGAATCATCTGATACCGACTTGTTGAATATCAGAGACGAAATGTTGGCTGAATTGAATAAACTAAAATATCTATTGACGTTAGAATAAAAATTATTGAAGTTATGAATAAAAATCAAATTGATACAACACCGGTTACAAATGAACCATCAGAACATGAGAAGATTGCAAAGTATAAATTAGCCGGATTAATTCTGGCAGTTACTATTTTTGGTTTTTTATCATACTATGTTGTCGTTTTGAGTTCTAAAGTCGAGAAGTATGGTACTAAGGTAACGTCTTTAACTCAACAAAACGAATCTTTATCCAAGAATCTTAATACAACCGAGACAAAAAAGAAAGAACTTGAAGGATTTATTACAGAATACAATCTAAAATTTCAGGTTATTCAAACCAATCTTATTACTTTAAATGGATTGACTGACAATCTCAAAAAGTCAATTGATGAAAAGGATGTAAAGATTAACTCATTGGTTAATGAAAAAACCGCATTGGAAAATGATGCAAAAGCTCTTCGTAATACTATCATCAAGATGACAGCTGAGTTGGCGGAATTGGGTGGTGAGTTATCCAAGGCCAAGAGTGAAAATGACGAGAATAAGTTGCTTTCTAGAATCAACGAGTTAACTCAAGAAAGAAATACGTTGACAGCTGAACTTAAAAAGTATCAACTCGCTATTGAACTTCTAAAGAAAGAAAATCTAGACTTGGCAACAAAAATGCGTAGTAGTGTTAATGAAAAGGGATATACCTTTACCACCAAGGTTGAAGAACCACGTAAATTTGGAGAAGTTTTAGTTAAGTTGAATATTCGTGATGGAGGTACAACTATTGAATTGATAAACGAATCGAAGGATTCTAAGTCAAAGACTGAAGAATTAAAATCTGAAAAGAAGTCCGACTCGAAAGTTTCAAAAAAGGGATTTTGGAGTAAAATACTTGCACCACAAACCAAATAATATGCCATACGAATATCATGCTAAAGTAACTGACGTTGTTGATGGAGACACAGTTGTTGTAGACATCGACTTGGGTTTTGACGTAAAACTAACAGATCAAAAGGTAAGACTTCTTGGTGTTGATACTCCAGAAAGCAGAACGTCAGACAAAATTGAAAAGGTGTTTGGTTTGGTTAGTAAAGACTTTGCAAAAAAGTTTATTGACGGATGTAAGGACAAATATGTAATTCTACGTACCCATATCAGTGATGATGTAGATAGTAGTGGTAGAGAAAAGTTTGGAAGATTGCTTGGCGAGATTGTACATCCAGAAACCAAGAAGGTTTTGAACGATGAACTAATAAGTAGTGGTTATGCAGTTCGTTATATGGGTGAAAACAAAGATAAGGTGCAAGGTCAACATAAAATCAATCGTAAACGTCTTATTGATGAAGGTATTGTGAAATTATCATATAAAGAAGCTGGTATTTAATATATTTATTAACGTGGATAAATTAGCTAAATACATAATTGTTAAATTTTTAAAGTTCGTTAGCAACGAGCTAAACTTGAATAAACCATTCAAAGTCAAGTTAGCTCAAAATCGTGACGAAGATTTAAAGACTTATGCTTATTACAATGCAACAAATGGTGATATAAAGGTATATTGTAAAAACAGAGGTGTAGCAGATGTGTTAAGAAGTATCGCACATGAATTGATTCATCATCAACAAAATCAAAATGGAAAGATTCAAGGTCCAACTCAAGATGTTGGTGGTGAAATTGAAGATGAAGCAAATAGTGTTGCTGGTCAACTTGTAAAGAAGTTTGGATATGCAAATCCAAAGTTGGCTGTATACGAAAAGACTTTATAAATTAGTTCTTACCTTTTCAAAAAATAAAGAGTTATAATTGGTTGTTGAAAAAATCTTTATTTGTTCATCGGTTAATTCAAAGTACTTTTTGCTACGTTTATATAGTTTGGTACCCAAACCAATTCGTCTATATTTACGTTTAATATAAATCATGAATTGAAATGTACGTTTTCCTGACGTTTTTTTAAGTTGTTGTATGATACTCCACCCCACAACAACTCCGTTATCTTTTATTAAAAATACTCTGTTTTTACGAGTACTATCTGGTGTGCAACATTCCACATACAACGAGTATATGGAACCACTAGTGATTAATTTAGAGCAAGCCTTTTCTTCAGAAAGGTTTAGGCTTTTGGCGTTTTTAGAATAAATTCTAATCGGCACATTTTATAAATATGATCGAATAGTCTCATCAATAGCAGTTTCAAACGAAGTTAACTTAAAGTTTGGAAATTCCATTCTGAAATCCCGATTATCTATACTATATCTAAAGTCGTGGCCAGGCCGATCATCTACATATTCAAACCAGTCCCAATCAACTTTTTGATTTGTGATAGTTTCATATACAGCAACAATCGTGTGTAATAGTTCTACATTAGACACTTCGTTGTTACCCCCAATCAAGTATTGTTTTCCAGCAACACCATCTAGTGTAACACTAATTAGAGCGTTAACATGGTCTTTAACATAGATCCAATCTCTGATATTCTCTCCGTTACCATACACAGGTATACGTTCTTTGTTCTTTAACTTATTTATAGTTAGTGGAATCAACTTTTCTGGGAATTGTCTTGGACCAAAGTTGTTGCTACAATTGGTTATAATCGTAGGAGTACCATAAGTTTTGTTGTAACTTCTGACCAATAAATCACTGGCTGCTTTGGTGGCAGAATATGGACTATTGGGTCTGTATGGACTGTCTACATCGAATGATGATTGTTTGAACCCTAAGCTACCATATACTTCGTCAGTCGATACGTGTATAAATTTATTAAGATTGTAAGATTTGAATATTTCCAGTAAATTGAATGTACCAATAATATTGGTTTCTACAAATCGTTTTGGACCAGATATAGACTTGTCTACGTGAGATTCAGCTGCAAAATGAACCACATGAGATGGTGTCAATGAGTGAAGATAGTTCTTTTGATCTGGAAAGTATGGTGCTGCAATATCCAAAGTTAGTTTATGATATTTTGGATGTTTATCAAAACAAAGATTTTTGTTTGCGGCATAAGTACCACAATCAATATTGTATACATTCTTTACATCACCACGGTTGATGATTTCTTCAATAAAGTGGCTTCCAATAAATCCACTACCGCCAGTTACTATTATATTCATATAGTCCAATTATTTAAACAATAGTCAACCGCTTCATCAGCGGTTCTCATTTTAATTCCAGTTGACAACAACTTTTCATTGCTCATCACGCAATTTGAACGTGGGGTTTTAACCACATTTTTGTAAAACTCTACTTCGTCAACAAACGTGAAGATTTTGTCTTTAGCAATCGTTTGTTTGAACTTCTCGGTGATTCCTTTGGTTGTGATATACCCACTATTGGTAACATTATAAATACCATATGGTACTTTTTTATTTAGTGTTTGAATACAAGCGCTTACAAACTCTTGTTTATTACTTACACTATTTTCTGCATCTAGAAGTAGTTGATATTTTAAAATCTTGCTGATATAGTTTCTGGAGTTATCAAATTCTTCAAACGGAATACGAAGTCTCCAAATATAACTCTTTTCCCACTTACCAACGATGGTTTCAGCGATTGCTTTGGTACCACTATAGAAGCTACTATTGTTATATTTAAAATTAAAGTTTGGTTCATCATCTTCTGTGAATGGTTGATCATCGGTTCTTTTACCCTCGTAGATACAACCGCTGGATACGTGACCCAGAGGAATGTCATTTAAAATACACCAATCGGTTAAGATGGTTGGCCAGATTATATTACCATGAATAGTATCATCCTTGTGTAATTCGCAGGCATCTACGTTGGGCTTGCCGGTATAGCCTGCTGCGTTTATAACGTGTTCAATCAGTGGATAACCCTTTTCTGCATACCAATTTTCTAAGTCTTGAAAAGTAGTTACTCTAGTATTTGACCATAAAAGTACAGGAACTTTAAGTTCTTCTAGTTGCTTTTTAAATTCGCTACCAATGTAGCCTGTTGCGCCGAATAATATAATCATAATAATTTGTTCAGGTATTGTTTGTATTCGCAATTTGGTAATTTGTCAATGAGGTTTTTAAGTTGCGCTTTATTTATTAATTTGCGCTTTAAGCACTCTTCTTCTATACATCCTATTTTTATACCCTGTCTAGATTGAATTGATTGTATATAAGCACTACTTTGAAATAATGTTTCAGCACTTCCAGCATCAAGCCACGCTGTGCCTCTTGCAAATTTTATAGCAGTAAGTTCGCCCCTGTCAAGATATATTAAATTCAAATCAGTTATTTCAAGTTCACCTCTTGATGAAGGTTTGAGTGTTTTAGCATATTCAATTACCTTATTATCATAAAAGTATAAGCCAGGTACCGCAAATTTGCTTTTGGGTTGACTTGGTTTTTCTTCTATGCTTAAAACCTTATTATCTTCTCCAAACTCAATAACTCCATAAGCGGTTGGATCAGTAACTTCATAACCAAAAATAATTGCGCCTTCAAGTAAAGGCTTGACTCTGGGCATTCCATGGAATATATTGTCTCCTAATATAAGAGCAACATTATCTTTACCAATAAAATCCTCAGCGATTATAAAACTTTCAGCAATTCCTCTTGGTTTGTACTGAACTTTGTAGGTAATTTTCAAACCTAATTGATTTCCGTCACCAAATAACTTTTCGTAAAGAGGCAAATAGTCCGGGGAGGAAATGATACAAATTTCAGTAATCCCACATGTAATAAGAGTATTAAATGAATAATAAATCATTGGCTTGTCATATACAGGCATCAATTGTTTATTTATTGTACTGGTTAATGGATATAATCTACTACCAGTGCCTCCTGCTAAAATAATTCCTTTCATTGTTAAGCAAAAAATTCGTTTTTAATATCTATGTTATGTATCGTGTCTATTAATAAATTACTGGGTATGTCATAAACTTCTATTCTTGAGATGTTATTTGTTATATCCCACATTTTTATATATGCAGGAATAGATCTATCATAAACATCGCGAACAATATTATTTTCATCATATGTTATAATTCTAAAACTGACTAGTTTATCAGACAAATTATCTTGATATATTACAATTTGGGACGGATCAGACGATGCTGGACCAACCAATTTACAAAAACATATAAAGTAACCACGTTTATATGCGATATCAGATACATAATTTATGGCAGCGTGAGATCTGTTCATAAAATAATCTTGGAAATAATCGCGAGCCGATTTATTGTAATTAATAATTAAATTGGATCTGAAACTCAAGTCATTTCTTGTTATGTTTTCTGCTATAAATCGTTCGTAACTCAGATAAGTACGACTCATATTAATTTTTTCTAAGTATTCAAAGTATGAAGATTTGTCAAATACCTTGAATACATTTTTTAAAAAATAATCAATTTCAAAATAAAAATAGTATGGGTTGATTCCATTTTTAAAAGATACATCATCAACTCTATATGGATTTGTCATGTATACAAAGCCTTTTTTATCCTTACATAATGAATTCATATT
>Ga0315284_10005988_pt1 | contig 17302 bp, 17 predicted proteins | sample YL17G09_16_MG_FD_203696 | JGI IMG/M metagenome (GOLD analysis project Ga0315284, IMG submission 203696) | Sediment microbial communities from Yellowstone Lake, YNP, Wyoming, USA - YL17G09_16 | ecosystem: Environmental > Aquatic > Freshwater > Lake > Sediment | place: USA: Wyoming | collected...
TCTGGCACGGGTGGGCTGGCTGGGCTCGCGCAAGTCGCGAGGCCGGCGGAAGGGCTAGTCATGCGTTGGACCCGATACTTCCTCTTCACCCTGCGGGAGAACCCGTCGGACGCCGACGTCATCTCCCACCAGCTTCTGGCCCGCGCCGGCATGATCGACAAGCTGGCAGCAGGGATCTACACCTACCTGCCGCTCGGGTGGCGGTCCATGGACAAGCTCGTCCGCATCGTGCGCGAGGAGATGAACGCCGCGGGCTCCGTGGAGCTGGTGATGCCGTGCATCCACCCGGCCGAGCTGTGGCAGGAGTCTGGGCGCTGGCAGGTCTACGGCAAGGAGCTCCTGCGCATCAAGGACCGCCACGACCGCGACTTCTGCTTCGGGCCCACCCACGAGGAAGTGATCACCGACGCGGTTCGCCGCCGCATCACCTCGTACCGGCAACTGCCGGCCAACGTGTACCAGATCCAGACCAAGTTCCGGGACGAGATCCGTCCGCGCTTCGGCTTGATGCGAGGCCGCGAGTTCATCATGAAGGACGCGTACTCGTTCCACTCCTCCGCGGAGAGCCTGGACGAGGCGTACCGGGAGATGGACAAGGCGTACCGCCGGGTCTTCGACCGCTGCAAGCTGTCCTACACGGCGGTGGAGGCCGACACCGGCAACATCGGCGGCAGCGAGTCCCACGAGTTCATGGTGCTGGCCTCGACCGGCGAGGACGCGGTGGTGGCCTGCAACTGCGGGTACGGCGCCAACATCGGGAAGGCGACCACCGGCGCCCTGCCCGCGCCGCCACCGTGGCCCGGCAAGGCCCCCGCCAAACCACAGGCGGTTCACACCCCGGGGACGACCTCGGTCGCTGACGTGGCGGCGTTCCTCAAGCTCGACCCCGCTCACTTCATCAAGACGATGATCGTGGAGACCGACAAGGAGTTCGCGGTCGCGCTGGTGCGGGGCGACGACGAGGTCAACGAGGTCAAGCTCAAGAACGCGCTGGATGCAGGCCACCTGCAGCTCGCCTCCGAGACCAAGGTGGAGCAGGTCACCGGGAGCACCATGGGCTACTCCGGGCCGGTTGGCCTCGCGGGGGTTCGCATCGTGGCCGACCCCGAGGTGATGCGCATGAGCGTCGCCGCCACCGGCGCCAACCGTGCCGATCACCACCTGATCGGCGTGGTGCCGGGCCGCGACTTCAAGCCGGACCTCGTGGCCGACATCCGGCTCGGACGCGACGGTGACCCCTGCCCGCGTTGCGGCGCGCCCCTCGTCCTCAAGCGTGGGATCGAGGTGGGCCACATCTTCAAGCTGGGCACCAAGTACTCCGAGCCGATGGCGTGCAACTTCCTGGACGAGAAGGGCGAGACGCACGCCATGATCATGGGCTGCTACGGCCTGGGGATCGGTCGCACGCTCGCGGCCGCCGTCGAGCAGAACAACGATGAGCACGGGATCATCTGGCCGAGACCCCTCGCGCCGTTCGAGGTCGAGCTGATCGCCCTGAACCCCGACGTGCCAGCGGTCAACGAGGCTGCGGAGAAGCTCTACGCTGGCCTGCAGGCGGCGGGGGTGGAGGTGTTCTACGACGACCGCGACGAGCGCCCGGGCGTCAAGTTCAACGACGCGGACCTGATCGGCTTCCCGCTCCGGGTGGTGGCGGGGAAGAAGGGGGTCGAGCAGGGGCAGGCAGAGCTGTCGCTCCGCCGAGACCGCGTCAAGGTGCCGGTGCCGCTGGGCGACACGGTTGCCAAGACGCTGGAGCTGTTGGCCGGGCTCTAGCACTAGAAGCGGGCGTAAGGCCCTGACTGAAGATCGAAAACGTGAGGCTTGAGCTCCGCGCTCTGTCATCGCGAGGACGCCGAGCCTGACGAGGCGGACGACGCGATCCCGTGGAATTTGGCGGGTTTGTTTCGTTCCCGCGAATTGGGCGGGAAGCTTACGATGAGCTGCCCGCCTGGCGGTCGTGCCCCTCATCCGAGCAGCTCGTCGTCGAAAGTGTGCGGCGCGCACGCCGCGCGAGTTTTTGTTGGTCTGCTGCACCCCCCACGCCGTTGATGGATCGGTGTAAAGTTGCTTTATGGTCTGTCTCATCATGCAGGGGTCGGGTCTGAGATGACCGCCTCCGAGTTCATCGCCAAGTGGCGGCCGGTCGAGCTGCGGGAGCGGCAGGCCTGCCATGAACACTTCCTCGATCTGTGCGAGCTGCTCGGTCACCCCAAGCCCGCGGCGGACGACCCCACCGGTGAGCGTTTCTGTTTCGAGCGGGGTGCCAAGAAACTCGGTGGCGAGGACGGCTGGGCCGATGTCTGGAAGAGGGGCTACTTCGGCTGGGAGTACAAGGGCAAGCACAAGGACCTGAAGGCCGCCTACAAGCAGCTCAACGACTATCGCGAGGACCTCGAGAATCCGCCTCTGCTCGTCGTCTGCGACATGGAGCATATCGAGGTTCACACAAACTTTACCAACACCGATTCCCAGGTGTACGACCTGAGCCTGGACACCCTGGGCACGCCGGAGGGCATGCGCACTCTCCGCGCGGTGTTCTTCGACCCGGAGAGCCTTCGCCCGACACGCCAGCGTGTCGAGATCACGAAAGAGGTCGCAAGCAAGGTCGGCGAGCTGGCACAGGCACTCCACTTGCGCGGTGTGGAGCCGCACGCCGCCGCGCGCTTCCTCGACCGCCTCGTGTTTTGCATGTTCGCCGAGGACGTGGGGCTTTTCGGCCCGCGCAAGAACCTTTTCAGCGAGATTCTCTCGCGTGCGCGTCAGGACCCGAAGCGCCTTCGGCCAATGCTCGGAGACCTCTTCGGCAAGATGGCGTCCGGCGGCTTTTTCGGCGCCGACGAGATCAAGCGGTTCAACGGCAACCTGTTCAACGACGCCGCAGTGCTCGACCTGCTGCCCAACGAGATTGGTTTGCTCGACGCCGCTGCCAAACCGGACTGGAGCGACGTCGAGCCCTCGATCTTCGGCACGTTGTTCGAGCGCGGCTTCGACCCCGACAAGCGCTCCCAGATCGGTCGTCACTATACGAGCCGTGAGGACATCGAGACGCTGGTGGAGCCGGTGGTCATGCAGCCGCTCCGCCGCGAGTGGGACGAGCTGCGCACGATGGTCCTCAACGTCCTCGCGACCGGCAAGAAACGCCCACCTCCGCCTCTCCCACCGGGAGAGGGCCGGGGTGAGGCCACAGCGCGTGCGCCACGCAAGCTGTCCGGCGTGGCTCTGGCCAAGGCCCATACGGAGGCGGACACCCTGGTCCGCAACTTCCTCGACCGCCTCACCACCGTAAAAGTCCTTGACCCCGCGTGCGGCTCAGGCAACTTCCTTTACGTGACCTTGCAGAAGCTCATGGGCCTTGAACGGGAAGTGCTCAACTTCGGTGCGGCGCATGGCGTTCCAAGCTTCATTCCGCGGGTTGACCCGCTCCAGCTATACGGTATCGAGATCAACCCGTACGCCTTCGAACTCGCACAGATGACCGTCTGGATCGGGTACCTCCAGGCGTTGAGCCGGCAGGGGTTCCACCTCCCCGACAACCCCGTTCTCAGGCCCATGAACACGATCGAGTGCCGGGACGCGATCCTCGACCTCTCCGACCCCGAGCATCCGAAGGAGCCGACCTGGCCTGCCGTGGACTTCATCGTCAGCAACCCGCCGTTCTTGGGCGGAAACCGAGTGCGGGAAGGCTTGGGCGATTCCTACGTCGAGCCATTGTTTGCACTTTACGCTGGCCGTGTCCCTGCCTTCGCTGATCTGTGCTGCTACTGGTTCGAGAAGGCACGACGGCATGTGGAGGATAAGAAGTGTGCTCGTGCCGGTCTTCTTGCTACCCAAGGCATCCGCGGTGGTGCGAACCGCAAGGTGCTGGACCGGATCAAGGCAACCGGCGACATTTTCTTCGCGGTCAGCGACCGCGAGTGGATCCTTGACGGCGCCGCGGTTCACATTTCCGTTCTCGGGTTTGATGACGGGACAGAGACGGCGCGCACACTTGACGGCGTCAGCGTCGCCAACATCCATCCCAATCTCTGGGCCAGTGCCGACGTGACTGCCGCAGTCCCGCTGACCGAGAACCTGCGACTCTGCTCGATTGGCGCAAAACGCGCGGGTGAGTTTGACCTTCCAATAGCCGAGGCCCTTCGTTTGGTCCAGACCTCGGGAAACCCCAACGGTCGTCCCAACAGTGACGTCGTGGTTCCTTGGCTGAACGGGGAGGCCCTGAACAGGCGTGTCGACGAACGTTGGATCGTGGACTTTCGAGAGCTTTCCGAAGCCGAGGCCAGCGGATACGAGGCGCCTTTTGCTCATGTCAAAACCCACGTACTCGCGCAGCGCCTGAAGAACAATGAGGAGCGTGCTCGCCGCCTGTGGTGGCGCTATCGCCGACCGGCACTTGAGATTCGCATGACGGTATCTACGCTCGCCCGAGCGATCGCAACAACGCGCCACCAAAAGCACTTCGTGTTCGCGTGGTTCGAGCCAGTGGTCGTCTGTGACGATGGGATCTACGTCTTTGCGCGCCCCGACGATTACTTCTTCGGGGTGTTGCACTCGCGCGTGCACGAGGTGTGGGCACTGCGCATGGGCACGCGCCTGGAAACGCGTCCTCGCTACACCCCCACCACCTGCTTCGAGACCTTCCCGTTCCCTTGGTCGCCGGGGCAGGAGTCAGGAGCGAAAGAGGCTGTCAGCGCGAGCGACCCCGCGCGAGGCGCGGGGGAGCGTGGCGATCCCGCCGAAACGACGGGATTGCTTCGGGCCGCCAAAGGTGGCCCTCGCAATGACACAGGTGGTGACGAGCGTCTGCAAGCGATCGCCGACGCCGCGCGCGAGCTGGATCACCTGCGCAGCACCTGGCTCAACCCGCCCGAGTGGGTGCGCGAAGAGGTGCTGGAGTTCCCCGGCTCGGTGGACGGCCCGTGGGCGCGCCACGTGCACGACCCCGACGACCGCGGCATCGGGACCGTGCGCTACCCGCGCCTCGTCCCCCGCGACGCCGAATGTGCCGCCAACCTCAAGGCCCGCACGCTGACCAGCCTGTACAACCAACGCCCCACCTGGCTCGCGCTCGCCCACGAGAAGCTCGACGCCGCCGTCTTCGCCGCCTACGGCTGGGAGCCGTCCATGTCCGACGACCAGCTCCTCGAATCCCTCCTCTCCCTCAACCTCGAACGCGCTGCGCAGGACTCAGGCTGATGCACCTAATTCATGACTTTGACCAGGACTGTCGATACCTGGCGGTGCTTCCCGGTGTACGAGGCACGTTCGAGTCGAGGCTCAGCGCCCTGGGAGTGAGCCTTCCCTCGAACATCTCACTGGTGGACTTCGTTCGCTACCGCTGGCTCAAACCAGCAATGATCGTGCGTCTTCCGAATGACCTTTTCACCACGTGGAAGGACTTTCCAGTGCTGGAAGGGGAATGGAACGAGGGGGTTGCCTGGGCGTTGCGGCTCTGGGAGTGGTATGTGACGCCGAAACGCGGCTGGGGACAGAATCCAGCGTCCCTTCCCCAAGATTGGTATTGCCATCCTTTCGACCGGAGTGATGACGCCTTGGGCAGCGAAGTCCGAAGCCACGCGGTGGAGCTGTCCGAATGTGATTGGGGGGAAACGATCGAAATGCCCTCCGGTCAGCGCATCTCGCCCTGGGTCGTTTTCTTCCCGTATTGGCACGCCTACATGATCGCCGAACTCCTCGGAGCGCTAAGGCTGTTTGACCCGGTTTTGCACGTTCCCCAGGCCAAGGATTGGATCCGTAGCGCCCTCGAGAACTACGACCAGTTCACAGCCATCTGCGATATGCGGGTCTCGGCGGTGCAGACTCACTGGCGGCGGGTGGCCCCGGCGTTTGAATGGCTCTCACGCTTTCGTACTTTGCGTGGCGCTGCCTCGGGCCTACGAATCCCTTACCGGGAGTGGGGGGGAACGGCAGCGCGCATCCTTTCTGACCTTGGCATGTCAGCTGATTCCGTCAAGGCCTCGTTTCGCGATGAGCTTCTCGTAGCCTGGCAACATTGGCAGTGGTTCCTCAAGGATAGCCTGCCCGCGGCATGTCACGAAGGACTGCGCGAGGAGATCGACCTAGCGTTCGAATTCATGGAGACGGCCTTGAACGAGGATCTTGACCCCGAGGACGCCTTCTGGAACCCCCCGGATCCGAACCTCCGGCGATGGGCGCGCTTGCCCGCGGCGCTGCCCAGGGAAGACTGGAACTCTCTGCGAAAATTCTGTCAGCTGTCGCCGCTATACTTGGCCGATTTCAAACGGCTCATGCCGGAAAAGGGAGCGCCCGAACCGTTACAGCTACGCAGGGCGGCGCGAAGTGGCTGGGCGCGTTCAGTCGCATTTCGCCGTTTCTGCCTAGCCTTTTCTCGCCTAGACGAGCACTATACGGGCTTCCCTTTGTCTCCCGTTGGTCCCGATCTGCGGGCACACACCCCCATTGACTACTTACTGCTCTGCTCGTTGTTCATCGAAAAGTGGCTTGGCGAGGTTGCGGAGGCAACGGGCACCACCGGAAACACGTTCGCGGACCGCGCAGAGCATTTCTGTGGCGTTGTTGTCGGCACCCTGTCGTTGCCGGTGGACGCCACAATCGGGCGATATAGAGCGCTTCGCGAGCATGGTCGGACGGATTTTCGCAGGCCGACGATGAACCGGTCGGACCCGTTCGTGTCGCTGCGAGAGCTCGCCCCCGGCGATGTCGCTGGCTACATCGCGAGCTGCTTGGTGAACTGCGAGATCATGAGGAACTACGCAGCCCACCACGACTACCTCGACTGGGAGCTGATCAATGGAGGCCTGGCAATGATGCCGCTCCAGAGCATGCTCTCGTTGCTACAGCTGTGGCTAGCTCAACTTCCCCTCAATTCGCAGTGACTAGGGCTTCGGCGGTGCAGGTCAACGGGGGTCGCAGCGGTAGAATGAATCTGGTTATCAGGGGGCGCCAGAACTGAGATAAAGTTGATGCGATCCGGCGGTCCAAGAGCAGGAGGCGGGCATGAGAAGAATCTTGCTGGCGATTCTGTGTTTTGTTTGGGCGCTGCCACTGCAGGCACAAACGGCTGCGGAGGTGATGGAGAGACACATCGCAGCACTTGGAGGCCGCGAGAAGCTGGCCGGGCTCAAATCCCTCATGGCAGTGGGCACCATGAAAGGGATGGGGACGGACCTACCAGTCAGGCTGTTCTGGGCGACGCGAAACCGGTTGCGCATTGAACTCTCTATGCAGGGGAACGTTGTGATCCAGGTCTTCGATGGGTCCACGGCCGGGAACTTTCTCACCACACCGTCGACCGGGTATCAAGAACGTCTTCCGATGACCGCTGACGAGGGAAGGGACCTCGCCAGGAACGCCGCCGAATTCGACCTAACGGACTTCCTCGCATACGATCGTGACGGCGCGACGGTCGAGCTGCAGGGTCGACAACCGCTCGATGGCCGGGAGGTCTTCAAAATCCGCTGGACCAGGCGATCTGGGGATGCAGCGGTCCTGTTTATCGACGCAAACACGTTCCTTGAGGTCCGTCGGGAGTCGCTCGTGCGCGTCAGTGGGGTGGAGTACGAGACCGAGTCGAAGGGGTCCGACTTCCGCGATGTGTCCGGGCTCATGGTGCCTTTCCGCCAGGAATCGCGACCAAAAGGGGCAAGCGAGGGAGTTGTGCTCGAATTCACCAGATTTGAGATCAACCCGCAGATCCTGGACACGGCCTTCGTCAGGCCCTAGGGCTACTGGAACGTGAGCGTGTGCCAGTCATTTTCGATCTGCACCATGACGCGGATTGGTCCGCCGGTTGATCCGTGATAGACAAGCGTGCCAGCATCTCGACCGCCCTCGGGAATGATGTTCGAGCTGAGAGAAGCTTCAGCCAGTTGCTTGTAAAGCATCTCGCGGTCATGCTCGCGGCGCACCTTCCTGGCGTTGTTGATGCTCGTAATCATGTTTCCGATCGCCGTGATTGAATTCGCCATGGCGGTATACGGATCGTTCTGCGGATATAGGTGTTGGCGATCCGGCGAGATTGTGTACACCGGGGGTCGATAGGGCATGTACGGTGCATACGGAGACTGGGAGCCCAGGTTTGGAAGGAGGTACCCCACCGCGGCTCCTGGGGAAAGCTGGTGGAACAGCGCGCCATCGGGACCGACAACTTGAACGGCAGTGGGTCCTCGCATTGGCCCTCGACGGGCATTGTCGATCTGGAAGCGAAGCAGCCAGATTTCGGGCTGATCGGAGAACCGCCCGACATAGAGAGAGAGCTTGGCACTACCATACTCCAGGAAGCCTACTTCAGATGGGAGGCCGGGGAACCCCCTCACAGAGTAAGTTGCGTCGTCCGAGTAGACTCCCATCCCGATGGGTCTATCGCTGTGGAGGCTGCGGAGGACGGCCCGAGCGGTTACGCCTCGCCGTGTATAGACGACGTCCAAGGCTTCGGTCTCGCCGAGGTTCGACAAGAGAGTCTCTGCTTGGCCGACTGTCAAGACCGGCGTGCCGTTCCACAATGTCAACTTGTCACCGCGCGTCAGGCCTGCAAGGCCTGCGGGTGAAAACGGATTGACCCACTGGAGAACTGGCTCAGTCCAAGTCACCTCGTGGCGGTCGCTGGGCGAGAGAGGGAGTAACCGGAGATCGTTGATTGTCTGGGCTGACACGCACCCGAAGAGGACGATTGCCAGTAGGAGCGTTGCCCGCGCTTGGCGCATACCAACCTCCATGTGGGGAAAGGATACTCGACTTCTTGAGCTCAATCGAGGCCGCTATTTAGGAAAGCCGGCCTCATGGTTACGGCGCCTCCCTCCGGCGCTCCGCCCAGCGCGCCTCGTCCCACCCCCGTCCACCCCTGGGGATCTCTCATGATGGGTCGACCTAACATCAGGGGCAGGTCAGGCGGGCGATCGTCTTGATGGCGATCGCGGCGACGTCAGCGCCGTAGTCGAGGTCGATGTTCTCCATAATCTCGTGAGCGTCGCGGTACGCTTGACGGGTTAAGTCGTATAGGGCGGGACCTGGTACCGCTTCTTCGCCCGGCACCGAGTCCTTCGGGTCGCGGGCGAGAGGCATATGAGCCTACATCATGCCCACCAGCCCGCAAATGTTGCCTGGAGCATTCGCCCTATGGCGCGAGCCGGCCTCGATTCCTCGTAGGACGGACAGCGACCAAAGAGGTTCCAGAGGACCCAAATCCCCGAGGCGTCCACGATGCTCACGTGCTGCGGGCTGTCCGGCAGACCGTTCCCCTGAAGCGATCGAGTGATGAATGCTCGGCAATCATCGAGCGCCGCGGGACTTTCCGTGTCCCACCCATCCAGCTGCTGGCGTATTCTCGGAAGGAGCCGAGCGAAATGGCTGGCCGAAACCTGATTGTGGAGGCAGGAAACAGCCACTGCCACGCCAGCCACGGTCAGCAAATAGTCCCACCGCCGCAGCTGGTCCGCGGACCCGATCGCGAGGTGGAACTCTCTCTCGATCGGATCTAGAGCCGTGATGGCGAACGCCCTGGCAGCGTGCACAAGCGTCATCACTCTGCGGTCAAGCGGGCCCTCCTCGTCGGTCATGGCCGTTCTCCAAGGGGTGGCTCAGTCCCAAACGCTACGGCACTGAGCGCTTCGACCAGGTTCGAGACGGCCCGTGGAACGTCGATGGAGGAGGAATGCAGGAACGGGGTGCCGGTGTGGTGCTGCGAAACTAACGACAGCGCCTGTTCTGCAAGCACGAGGGCTTCCCGAATGTGGACCATCCCGACAGGAGGGAGGCCCGGGTTGAGGAACAAGGCGGCCGGTGACTCAGCAGGAGCCCCCGAAACGCGCGATGCCAGGAGGTCCTTGTGTGCCAGGCGTTGGTTCCGATGTTCGCGCAGCTTGGCGGCTACCTCCGCTATCTTTCGAAGCGTGGCGTCTGCCCCCTCGCGCGTTTCGGAGAACCGACCGCGGTCGATCGTCTCGACCAACCGGGCCAGAGTCAAGTTCGATCTCCCGAGCGTGGTCGAGGCATCGGTAAGTCTCGAGATCGTGAGGATGAGGTCGTCAAACAGGAGATCCTGCACCGTCCTGAAGAACCACGGCGAGGCCTGATTAAGGGGACCCGAGTTGGAATCGTCAAAGAGGCAATCAAAGAGGTCAGCGTTCATGAAGGCGGAGTTGAGTTCGGCGGCCAGGAGCTGGAAGTCCTCCGCGAAATGGGCTGGTGCCGTGAGCGTAGTTGGCATTGTGACATCTCCCGCGTAGCCATTCACGAGCGTGATGCCACGCCGTGTCACCGGCTCTGAGGGCGAGCGGCACGATATCCTCTCCGTAGCGCGCACATTTGAGCAACCAGACTATCGCGTACCGGTCTGGGCGAGGTCAAGTGGGCGGCGACGGCTAAGGGGGTCACCCTTGGGAATGCTCCGAGCGTGGGAGCATTGGCGAGCGCGGCGATCGTCTCGATGGCGATCGCGGCGACGCCAGCGCCGCAGTCGAGGTCGATGTTCTCCAACAAGTACCAGGTCCCGCGAAGTTGATCAGCAGGGGATGGGAGCCCCGTGCGAGGCCCGAGCCCTACTCGTCTTTGCCAGGGTGGGGCTACCGGTATGCCGTGTCGTGCTCCGGGTGAAGGGTGAGGAGGCGCAGCCAGTCAGCTTCACGGTAGGCAACGGCGCGGAAGCCGCGACCGATACGCAGCGAGTAGAGGCGGCCACCGTGTGGCCCCACACGAGACAGGATGGCCTCCCAGCGGAGGCCGGCATCGAGGTGGCAAATGGCACGCCCCTTGGTGGTTTCGGATCTGTCTTAGGGTGTTGCCGTCATCTCCCTTCCAGATCGCTCGTCGTCCCGCCACTGGCGGGGCTCCTCGGGATGACCCTGTGGGGGGCGGAACCTTCCAGGCGATTACGCCTGCCCTCGTTGAGCGTTGCAGTCATCCCGAGCGCAACGAGGGATCCGGGAGGGGGTTCTCGATCAGGGCCTTCGCCCACGCACATTCCTCGGCCCTTCAGGCCTCGAAATGACATCTTCCTTGGCGAACCGGTATCATTCGCCGAAGGAAGAGCTTTGAATGAACGCCTCCGAGTTCATCGCAAAGTGGCGCCGCGTCGAGCTGCGCGAGCGCCAGGCATGCCAGGAGCACTTCCTCGACCTGTGCGAGCTGCTCGGCCACCCAAAGCCCGCCGCAGATGACCCTACCGGCGAGCGCTTCTGTTTCGAGCGAGGCGCGAAGAAACTCGGTGGTGAGGACGGGTGGGCCGACATCTCAGGGGATGGGTGCGTCAGGTTGGGCTGCAACTGCACGCACCGCAACTTCCGCTCAGGCGCCCGGGGGCGCGCCTGGCATGCATGATCAGAAAGATCTTCTTGCTCGCGCATTGGGCATGTTCTCTCGAACGGAGCCGTGGGGCGCCTGGCGGAGTGTGTTCCTCGACCTAGGTGCTGCGCTAGGTGAGGCACGGTATGAGCACGCGCGCCTGGGGCGACCCGCGGAACTTACAACTCGAGTTGTGACCGGGTTGATGAACCTCTTCTCCTCGCTCCATAGGGTCGGAGAGGAGCATCGTCGTGACGATCACCCGCCTGTGAACCCGCACCTCGAGAAGTTCTACTTCCCTATCGATGTCGACTACTTTCACGTCCGCCTTATTGGGAGCATGAACCTTCTCGCAAAGCTCGCGGCGGCCTTAGCTTCAAGGCCCAATCAGGTCCCGCCTTCATTCCGCAAGATCAGGGATTGGCTTCAATCCAACCCCGCGAACCGCGACCGGATCGGTAGGGGCCTGGCGGACCTTTTTGAGGAGGCTTCTTGGTACGACGAGGTACGGCAAGTGCGCGACGCGATCGTCCATGGAGGCGCCCTCACGTTGGTGTTCTCCGTCGCCGATCGCCGGCCAGTCTTCCAGGTGTTCAAGACGGTCGTGGAGCCGATCATCAATCGACCTGGGCTAATGTTCAACGAGCATGTTGTCTACTTTGATGCCTACGCGGCAACGTACCTCGCGGACCTGCTGGTGTTTCTCGAGGAGGTGACCCAGCCGGTTGCGGCGATGGCTGGTGTCTCCCTCGAAGGCCATGGCGCCAGATTGGAATGGCCCGGCGTTGGGGTGGTTGCTTCATGGCTCGCCGAGCAGATCGGGCGGTGCCCGTAGCATGCACCCACCGACACGGCGGACCATCCTTGCATCCCTGCTCCCTAGGCCAGGCCATGCACCCCGTCGGCGCAGTTGGCGAGCGGTACGCACGTGGGGCGAGCCCCTTCCGATAGCGCCGTCCCTAGGTGAGGAACCGAACAGTGTGAAGCCAAGCCCTGCCCACGTCGAAGAGGTCATCGACCATCTCCCCGGCCTGATGGATCAGCGGTTGGCCAAGTTCCGTGAGCGGTGGCCCAGCCCAGTGGAGTGGGTAGGAGAAGAAGTTATGGGGTTCCCCGGTTCGGTGGGCGGCCCGTGGGCGCCCTATGTCCACGACCCCGACGAGCGCGGCATCGGCACCGTGCGCTACCCGCGGATCGTGCCCAAGGACGTCGAGTGCGCGGTGAAGCTCAAGGCCCGCACGCTCACGAACCTGTACAACGAACGCCCCACCTGGGTCGCCCTCGCCCACGAGAAGCTCGACGCCGCCGTCTTCACCGCCTACGGCCGGGACCCGTCTATGTCCGACGACCAGCTCCTCGAAGCGTTGCTTGCGCTGAATCTTGCACGAGCTGGTGGACCCTAATCATGCCGAGTGTAACTCTGCTCCTCGGCTCGGGGGTCTCCCTGAGCGCCGGCATGCCGAGCACACAGGAAATTACGCAGCTTGTCGTCTCTGGACAGGGGGCCTGGCGTCATACCGACGAACGGTACTACCTCAGTGACCCCTTGCCAGGCTACCTGCCGCACCCTGAGCACGTACCGCTGATACTGAGTTTTCTCTCCTCGTTGAGCAAGGTCGCAGCGGACTACTACCGCCTAGCTTCCGCAGATCAGCCCAGCTACGAGGAACTCTTCTACCTCGCTCGGCAGGTCGCCGACTGCGAGACACAGGAATACGACAACCCTGCAGTGTTCCCCCTCTGCCGCCGCCTGCGCCGCGAGCTCAACCCAAGGCTGCGGGAGGCAAGCACTTTTGACTCTGGTTACTGGAATCTGGCGCGGCTTGGCGACGAAACGTGCAGCTACATCGCCGACCTCGCCTCGCACGTCCTCTCCGAGCGGCCGACGACCACGGAACACATCGCGCTGTTGCTACGTGCGTTCTGCGCGGTCGGGTCGGGGGGTGGGGCGATCGTTACGTTGAATCATGACACCGCGCTGGAGATGGCATTGAGCGCGGTTGCGATTCCTTACACCGATGGTTTCTCGTCTCTGACCCGGGAGATCGCCCGATGGGATCCCCAGAGTCTCACGAGGGAATCGGCGCTCCGGCTTCTCAAAGTCCACGGTTCAGTCGACTGGCACTGGGTCAGGATTAGGGATAGGGACACGCAAAGTGATTTCCTCGCCCGCATCCTGCTGGGGGCCGATCACTACAGATTGCGGTTACCTGATGGCACTGAGGCCATGGTCCACTCGGGCCGGCCAATAATGCTAGTTGGTACCCACAACAAGATCTTGAACTACAGCGGCGAGATCTTCCTTACTCTCTTCTACCGCTTCAGCGAGGCAATGCAGGCCAGTACCGCACTTGTCGTCTGTGGCTACGGGTTTCGGGACAAAGGAATCAACAGGGCACTTGTTGAGTGGATTGAAGCGAACAGGGACCGCGTGATGACTGTAATCCACCCGGACCCTGATGAATTGTGTGCCAAGGCTCGTGGCGCCATATCGCTCAGGTGGGACTCCTGGTTGAAACGCAAACGAATCCGGGTTGTCCCGAAGCGTCTGGAGGAACTCGGCCCCACTGACCTTAAGGAGGCGTTCACGTCGGATCCATGGCCTGGTCGCGGGAGCGACCGCGGATGAGCGTTGACGCGTTTGGCTCTTGTGAGTTGCTGCGGGTGAAACTCTGGCGAAACCCTAGGGAGCGTGGCGTGGCCCGACTTGTCCTTCCGGCAGGAGGCCACGGTGTTCTTTTCTGCGAGGCGCGGCGGAGGAGCGAGCGGTGAGTGGCCTGGTCAACCCAACCCCGACAAACATCCTTCTGACTGGTGCCGGGTTTACGAAGAACTTCGGTGGGCTGCTAGCCGCAGAGGTCTGGTCGCAGGTCTTTAACCACGCTGGTGTTCGCGCGATGCCTGACCTTACGTCGCGGGTCAGTGCCCTCACGCCGGACTTCGAAGCCGTCTACGATGCGGTGGTCGTTCGTGATCCAACGACGGAAGAGGCGAAAGCAGTCCACAGTGCGACCCTGGCCGCATACGAGACGCTCGACCGGAAGCTTCGGGATCCCATGGGTCCGAAGTCGAAGTTGGACGTTGCGCGCGTCGGGGAGATGGTAAAACTGTGCGGTCCCACGGAGAATTCAAAGGAGGTTGGTTTCCTCTTCACGCTCAATCAGGACCTGTTTCCAGAACGGGAGACCGTGGACAGACTTCACTTCGGGAGTCCCGGAATTCTCGGCATTGGCGGTTTACCGGGTCACTTTGGCAGGTACTTCGAGCTGGGCAACGGAGCGGCTCTAACCAAGAAGGACGTTCGGACGTGCCCTTCGCAGCAGCAGATAGAGGAAGGCGCGGCGAAGTGGTTAACGGGGGGGCGGCTGTACTGGGTAAAGCTTCATGGGTCCTCGAATTGGAGGGCTTCCACGGGGAAGGACCAAATGGTGTTGGGTCACGGGAAGAAGGAGCAGATTCAAGCCGAGCCGTTGCTTCGGTGGTACTGGGAGGTTTTCCGCGCCGCCCTCCTCAATCGGCGGCACCGTCTCCTCGTGATCGGCTACTCGTTCCGAGACGAGCATGTAAACGCGGTCATAGTGGAATCGGTCGTGACAAACGGCACAGAACTCGTGGTTCTGGACCCGGCTCCCTGGGACCAGTTCAAAGACCGGCTGCTTGGTCTGTCCCCGTCTTGTCGAGGACGGGAGCTGGTACGCAGGATCGAGAGCGGCAGCGGCTCAAGGTACTGGTCCACGACGCTCGCTCAGGTGTTCCCTTACGACACCTACGGCTCGGAGACAGCCGAATGGCAAGAACTCAAGCAGCTACTACGCTCCCCGTTGGCATGATTACTACAGGTACCGACCGACCTCGATCGCTAACCGTGGCACCAACAGGTGCCCGGCAAACGCGACCAGTGCAGGGGAGGGGCGGGGTCCTGCAAGCGCGTCAGGGCGTCGAGCTGATTGCGCTCAACCCCGACGTCCCCGCGGTCAACGAAGCGGCAGAGAGGCTCTACACCGACCTGCAAGCGGCCGGCGTCGAGGTGTTCTAGGACGACCGGGACGAGCGTCCCGGGGTCAGGTTCAACGACGCCGACCTCATCCGTGCCCCGCTGCGAGTGGTGATCGGGAAGAAGGGAGTCGAGCAGGCGTAGACAGAGCTGTCACTGCGTCGCGACGGTGCAAAGGCTTCGAAACCCCTGGACTACACCCTCTCGAAGGCCAAGAAGTTGGCGGAACGGGTCCGAAGCTACAACGGAAAGGGAGGGGCAGAACGCAGCTACGTGGGCAGTCCACGCCGCGGTGCTCCTCACGCCTCCTCCCCTTCGCGCGTTGCGCCTCGGCGGACTTTGACCCAACTCAACGACGGGTCAGGGCTATTGGCGCTCCGACTGCCGATCCAAAGCTGATAATGCATTACGCGCACGCCCGGCTCTTTGAGACAGCAGTGCTTGTACTTCAGCTCGGAGCCGCACGGGCACGAGTCGTTACGCCCCAAATCTTTGTACCGCTCGTGCGGTAAATGGGCTGTGCTGAGTTCCACGCTCCAGTCATCGAACGGTCCTTGCAGCCGCGCCAAGAGTTCGCGCAACATTGAGTAGTCATAGTGATCACGCTCACCTTCGGGCCCGGTGAACGCTACCGCGTACCGATTCGCCGGTTTGTCTGTGAGCGACACGCCGCCCAGTTCCCCATCGGTGATCTCGCGGCCGCACATCTCGCCGTCGTAGATCTCTCCGACGCGGTGCCCGCACGGATTTCGCAGGGAGACCTTCTGGCCGCAGATTGTGCACTGCTTCTCCTTTGCGATGATCTCCGCGCTTGCGAAGACGGCGTACGGGAAGAGCTCCTGCAGTTGTAATGTCAACCGCTCTATAGTCGCTAGCCGGTACTCGTCACCCGCTGGTCTGAAGTGCGACTCCAGCCAAACGAAACGGATCTCAACCTGTTCCAGGTCGCACCATGCCTTGTAGAACTCCTCGTGCTTGAGCAAGTCGAACGCACGGAGATAGCGGCCCTGGATGTCGAGCACCTGCTCCAAACACCAGATGGCTTTCGCTTCGGCCTGTTCACCGCGGGCTACAGCCTCGGACTTTGCGCCAACGAGCGCGGCTTTCACCGCTGCCGCGTCCCGCTCAACCAGGTGCGTGGCCACCGCTTGGAGAAAACGGCGTACCTCGCTGAGCGTCATCGCCGGCGGCGCGACTCCTTCTTTGATCTTGGCTTCGACGGCAGTGCGGGCGGCCTGGGGCGCTCGCCCGACCCCAGCTTCTGCAGGGCCTGTTTGAACTCCTCTGCGGGTCCGTCATACCGCAACGTGGATGCCTGCCCGTCGGGCTCAACCACCGTCAATTCGGCCTTGACCGTGCCCCTGCCCTTGGTCAGTCGTTTCTCGATGAACCTCCACAGCACGTGCACCACAAGTGGCAGCACAAGCGACCCAATGACCAGGTGCGCAATCTCGATCGTTGCATCATGCAGCGAGTACTCTTGGTAGTCGTTGTCCTCAATGCAGATGTCGACCACGACGCCACCCGGGCTTTGCGCCCTCAGAAAATGAAAAAGCTCCTCGGTCCCTGTCGTGAACAGCGGCCCTTCGTGCTGACGGAACCTCTCGACTGGCACGATGAGCACATTTGCTTGGACAAGTTGCTCGCGCAGCTCTGCGCTAACGTAGGGCCTTTCGAGCCAGTAACCAAAGCCGTGGGCGTCGTCCTTGATCGTCAGGACCTCGCCCTGAGATCGTGCCCAAGGCGGGGGGCCGAGTCGTGGTGGCCCGCTCATTCGGCGGCGGCAATCATGCAATGCCGCTCTCTGTGCAGCAGATCACGATAACCGTCGAAGGGATAGGACGTTCCTTTTCACGCCACCGAGGATAGCACCAGTCGGAAGTACCGGGGTCAGGCTTGCATAATTGCATATCGACCGTGGTCGCGCGTCGCCAGCGTAGTCGCTGGGGGCGGACCGGATAGGTACCACGTGAGCGCCAGGAGAAACTTGGTGCCTCGGTACCTGTTATTACCCTCTCACTATTCTGATCC